>OUNM010409773.1_pt1 | contig 56668 bp, 78 predicted proteins | sample 1769961 | NCBI WGS metagenome assembly OUNM01 (sample SAMEA3914820, study PRJEB12502) | metagenome | biome: forest; material: soil | place: USA | collected 2012-03-12 | depth 0.3 m
CCCCACCCCAGAACCAACCCCCTGACCACCAACAAAGTACAGATCACCCGTCAAAGCCCCAGAAAAGCCGGTCAGGATGGCGCTCTTTTAGGGCCCCTGGTTTATTGCAAGAAAACTGATGCACGTTGCAGGATTTCTTCGGGCTTCGTCTTTTTGAGACCCTTTGTTTGCTGCTGTAGAATCACCGCGCGCCGGAAAAGTACGCTCACTATAAGCAACCCTCTAGAGTTTCGATTACCTCCAGGCTAGAACACAAAGATGGCAGGATTCTTATCCTCCAATCGAAACTGTTCTCGGATGTCCACTCTACTTCCCAACACCTGTTGTCGCTCAATCGTCTTCAGTAAGAACGTCCTCGCCCGTTCGAATCTCCCCCCGAACCGGCCCAGTGCCTCGAATCGTTCTAGCACCCATTCCCGGTGTAGCACATCATCTGTTTCCAGCGCAACCATGAACAGAGGCTGCGCGACCCTCAGCATCGCCTCGTCTCCCTCGTGACGGAATGCCTGCACCGCCAGATTCATGATCCCCTGAAGCGCGGCCCGCTGTGTTTCGTCCAAGCCGAGACCTGGTTGCCGCGCCGCCGTGAGCCGCTGGAACTCGAGGACTACAGCGTGGTAGTGTGGCACCACCAGCCTCAAATTCATCACCAGGCGGTGCGAGCCATCTGAGGACAGCGAAAGCTTCGCCGATGCAGCGAGCACGTCAGCGAAGCGCGCACCCGTGGCCTGAATTGTGGCGTGCACACTGGAGAGTGCTTTCATTTGGGCGACGGCGTCCCCAGTGAGATGGAGCAATGTCTTGGACAGCTGGCTAATGATGAAACGGAGCTGGAGGACCACGCCATAGAAGGCAAAGACCGGGCGGTTCTCCACGTCGTCGACGAGTTCGGCCGGGGGGTACGATTCACCCCATACGTTGCGGTAGAGGGTTACTGCGTACCCGTCGAGCGAGTTGAAGGTGTCCAGCGGTTTCAAGGAGGCTGAGTCGCCGAGGTGAAGGCCCAGGACGTTGTAGAGCGCCTCGATCACGCCCCCGCCAATGCCGTATGAGGTTGCCGCAGCGTCCGAGAGGGCGAGACGCGCAAGGAGGCGTGCCGAGTACTGTGAAATATGCGGCTCGCTTCCGGGTAGGGCTGTTCTTGAAAATGCATGTTGCTGCTGACTTTGCCCTTCACCTCCATCTTCTGATCCCCGAGGCCCGTGAAGCCTCGGCCGGACGAGGTGTGCGCAGTGATGCTGAACAATGATGGCTGCCCCTGCAAGATGATTGGAGAGCCCCTGCCGACTGCCGAACATTTGCTCGTACAGGAGCATGAGGTAGAGAGCAGTTAGAATGGAATCAAGATCGACATCACGACACGGCTCAACCCCGTGGTCCTGCCCCACGACGTCGGCCATGAGCCGCAGCGCTACCGAGTAGTGGTGCAAAGCGCGGGATTTTCGCCTGGAAATTTGCCTTGCATTTTGATGTTCTCCCTCGCCGTTCCGGCTTTGGCTCTCTTGTTTACGGTCGATCTCGCTGCCAGCGAGAGCGAGGATCATGTGCATCGCAATCCGGCTCCGCTCCGCCACGGTGAGCATGACCGAAAACAGTGAGTACCGCGGATTTTTGGTGTGGTAGAGTTTCGAAAACGACGTCCTGTATTCCCTGATAGCTTCATGATCGTGCGTCGTGAGCTCGACGGAACTGGTTCCTACTTTTGGCGCGGGAAGCTGAAAGAGCGGCACGTCCAGCGTGACTTGGAACGGGGTCGTTTTGCGAGACGGTGGTGTTGCTCCAGATGATCCCATCCCATGTAGCCGTGCATCAGCATCAGCGTTCCTGTCTTCACACCCAGCTGCTTCCATGTCGAGAGTCGTCTCGGAGTCCTCTGCGAAGATTGGTAACATCGCGGTCGTTGCTGGCCCGCCGCACGGCTGGACGCATGTGGAAATTCCCCAACCGCGATTCCCAATTGGCTTACGCCGCGGCTCATAATCGCAGACAAGCTCCAAGCGTGTGCAACGCAAGCATGTTGGCCAGGTTTCATCACACTTGACCTTTTTCGCTCGGCATGTCCAGCAGCCATTCCGGGATCGGGGTCCCGAACGCCCGAGTCGTGGCGTCTTCTTGTCCATATCTTCCGTCAAGGACTGAGGGCTGAGTCTGAGGTCGGCTCCGCCAGCTCGGCAAGACCGTGGCGCTCGTGTCGATGGGCGAGGAACGATGGAAAATGCGGAGTGTATTGCGATAAGTACAGTCGGCTACCGGGTATCGGCTCTTAGCGGAGTCGATTTTGCCCCTTTCAGCCCCTTTCCCCTTTTCCCTATCCCCGTTTCCCCAGCCGAGCCAGCCAAGCGGGGCCAGCTGATATGAATCTGATGGCGCCCTTGCGTGGGAACCCTGACCCTGTCGAGTACCCAGCCGAGCCAGCTTCCCAGGGCACGCCGACAGCGCTAGCGGGGCGCGCCGGACGGCCATCGAGGATGCATATGCTGAATGTAGCGGGCGTCATGGTGGTTCAGGGTTTCCCTCTTAAAATTCACTGTCACCCCCTTCAAGTCTGGTGCTCCAGCAACCGCTTTTCTTTGCCCTCTCGCCTCCACTGATCCGGAGCAGCCATGACCGTCGTCCCGATCTCCGAGACAGCAACACTAGTCAAGGTCATGGACGACCCCATCTCATCCGATATTCTGCTACAGCCAGAAAATATGACGGAGTCTCCCAACGAAAATGCCCGGCAAACCATCAACACAACCATCGACCAGTTGAGTCCCGAGTTGCTCCAAGTCAACAAAAGCCTTCACGCCCACCCAGAGACGGCCTTCGAAGAAGTTTTTGCCCACAAAACATTGACCGAGTTCCTTGAAAGCCGTGGCTTCGCAGTGAAGCGTCACGCCTACGGCATTGACACCGCGTTCGAAGCCACCTTTGGCAGCGGTGGACGACATGTAGTGTTCTGCGCCGAATACGATGCGCTTCCCGGAATCGGACACGCGTGCGGCCACAATCTAATCGCCACATCATCCCTGGCCGCGTTCCTTGGTGCCGCTCAGGTTCTCTCCGAGACGAAGACGCCCGGCCGCCTCCGTCTCCTGGGCACGCCAGCGGAAGAGGGTGGTGGCGGCAAGGTCAAGCTGATTGAAGCGGGAGCTTTCGATCCTCCTGAGGACATATCGGCCGCCATCATGGCCCACCCCGCTGGCTCAGGGCAGCAACCTGACCCCAGCAACCCCATCGACGGGCTGGCCGGTATGAGGTTGATTGCGAGCGCCAAGATGCGAGTGGAATTCAAAGGCCGCACTGCGCACGCATCTGCGCAGCCTTGGAGGGGAGTCAACGCCTTGGACGCCGCCGTGTCTGCTTACAACAACATCTCGATGCTCCGGCAACAGATCCGCCCGGATGAACGCATCCACGGCGTGTTTGAAGTCGGGGGTACCGTTCCCAATGTCATTCCCGGGTATACCAGAATGAATTGGTTTATCCGAAGCCCGACAATGCCCAGATGCGACGACCTGGTCAAGCGGGCACAGGCCTGTTTCGAAGCGGGCGCTGCTGCTGCGGGTTGCGAGATCAACTACATCATGTGAGCGCAATTTGTGGTTCTCGTCAGATTGCTATGCATAACTAACGTGTTCCCAACAGGGAGCCAACGTACTCTGATCTCCGGATCAACTCGTCGTTATGCAAGGCCTATGTGGAAGACATGACACACCTTGGGCTCAACATCAAACAGGAGATCTGGACCCCGAGTGAGGCATCGACAGATATGGGCAACGTTTCTCACCTGGTCCCTAGCTTCCATGGGGCGTTCCTCATTCCGGCGGCACCAGACGTGACGGCCCATAACCCACGGTTTGCAGAATGTGCAGGGACGGATGAGGCTCACGCATCGGCTCTCAGCTGCGCCAAGGGTATGGCAATGTTAGCCATTCGGGTGCTCACCGAGGACAGCGTTGCAGCCGGCGCGAGAAAGGACTTTGAAAAGAAGGAGCGTGACTAGGACGGACCTCGCCAAGCGACCTTGGATCTTAAATATCTGGTAAAGATCAAATTCGAATCAATCCTAGTATCTCAGAGATTCGTGATTCGCATGCTTGTGAGCTGGTCAACTGACATGGCCTATTCTGTTGACCAAACTCGGTCTCAACCTAAGTCTCTCTAACTTTTCATCCATCATCAGTCAGAAGACAAATCCAGTTGGCCTTTCTTGCCCGCGAGGTATATCTGCCTGTTCCTTAAAACCAAGGCGATACACCGTGCGTCTTCACGCCTCGACACAAGAAACTTGAGCAGTCGCCTGTTGGCGTGCCATTCCGAGGCGACATGTCTCTCACCATGCCTCGCACTCAAGCATGTGATAACAGGGTCTTGTTCAGATTCCTTCGAGTTCCAAGCCGAGAACACTCGCGCCTCTGGTTCTCCGCCTTGCACCGTCGGCTATCGCCCCACTTAGCAAGTCTGAAGTTCGTCGGCTATCGCTCCACTTGGATCGTCGGCTGTCGTCTTATCTAACGTGTATGGTTCTAGTCTCGTCGGCTAACTGCGGGGCCAACCTCTTGGCTGCTTGATGGGGCGACGCCTGTCTCGCTGCACTATCAATTGTGGCTAAGAACGAACCGGTTGTTGTGCTTCTAGTACACGTATGTCACGCGACTTCTGCTCACCGAGATGTGTTTAAAACGGGGTGGAGGACTGCGGTACCCTTGACCAAGCCTCTGGACTGTCTCCATCCCAAGCTTGATTCAAGCCAAGCAAGTGTTTTTCTGTCCGACATTTCTTGTAAGCCATGGCCAGCGACAAGATCCAGGACGGCGACGAGCTCGCCAAGTCGTCTGCCGTCGAGAGCGAGGTGGCAAACAAGCTTCTCTTGTTGGTCGATGCCAACACCTCCGACCGCAACCTCACGCCCGAGGAAAACAAACGAATCCTGCGCAAGCTGGATATGTGGTCCGTTTTTCCTGCTTCTTGACGATGCTTAGTCTTGGCCTATTTGTCGAATCAAGTGCCTGGTTTGTCGTACATCTACACAAAAGCGGCTAACTATTCGCCTCCTGGCGCAGGTTACTTCCTGTCATGGCGACGGCATATCTCTTCCAATTTCTCGATAAAGCTGCCCTCTCTTACACCGCGATCCTGGGAATCCGAGAGGACCTGCACCTCACGGGCAGTGAATACTCCTGGTCCAGTGCCATCTACTACTTTGGGTACCTAATTGCCACATATCCGGTGGCAGGCGTGCTTCTAGTACGATATCCCGTCGGAAAGCTCATCTCGGTCTCTCTGTGGGTCCCCTCCCACGTTGTTCTTACCCACGACGGGTAGCTCGCTAATCAGTGCGATAGGCTTGCCTGGGGTGCCATACTCATGCTGACCGCCACATGCTCTAATGCGGGCGGTTTACTCGCAACCCGCTTCTTTTTGGGAATCGCAGAGTCGGGCATTGCACCCGGCATGTCAATTATCGTTTCAATGTGGTACACTCGAAGTGAACAACCTATTCGCCAGGGCGCTTGGTTCTTGGGAAACACCGTGGCTGGTTTGTTTGGCGGTTTGATCGGCTACGGACTAGGTCACGTCGATACCATTGCTCCTTGGAAGGTGAGTTGTCGTAATGAACCACTAATGGTAGCGAGGCCATTGCTAACAAGAGATGGACACGCAGGTGGTTTTCCTCGTTTTCGGCGGCTGCACCGTGGCGTTTTCGGCCCTTTGCTTTCTCTTCCTCCCCGACACGCCGCTGAACGCGCGGTTCCTAACACCGGAGGAGCGTGCTAAAGCAGTAATCCGAGTCGAGAGCAACTTGACTGGGATCAAGAGCGATGAGTGGAAGCGTGAACAGGTTATTGAAGCACTCTATGACCCGAACACCTGGTTCCTGGTGCTCCTCCAGCTCTCAACCAACATCCCAAACAATGCCATCATCACGGTAAAAGCATCTTCGAAACCCAGCGTCACGATACGAAGGAACGCTGACAGGATTTCATAATTCAGTACGCCGGCATTATTATCATGGGTTTTGGGTTCTCAAAGCACGACACCCTTCTCTTGTCCATGGTTGGTTCAGGCTTGCAGCTGTTCTTCATACCTCTGACGACAATTGGGAGCACTTACATCCAGAACTCACGCACCTACTTCATGGCATTCAATCTGGCGGTGAGCTTGGCGGGATCCATCATGGGCCGCCAGATCCCGGTGTCAAATAAATATGGACGGCTCATGGGCGTGGCTCTGGCGATATCATGCGCTTGCAATTTCCCCCTTGTCATGGCCATGACCTCCAGCAACGTTGGTGGTTTTACTAAGAAGACAACTGTCGGTGCATTGGTTAGTAGTTCCCATCAAGACTCAATGATTCATGTCTCACCATAAGCGGAGCTAACACAACAAAACGGTAGACCTTTCTTGCGTACTGTGTCGGCAATATCATCGGCCCACAACTCTTCTTTGATCAAGAGTCACCCAGTTATCCGTCGGGCTTCCTGGCAATGATTATTTGCTTTGCCTTCGGCATCCTCGTGTGCTTCGCGTACCGTTTCTACCTCGTCCGCGAGAACAAACGTCGAGATCAGGCTGGCACCGTTCCAGAGGTGACGGGAACAGCAGAGCTGATGTTGAACCTTATGGACAAGACGGACAAACAGATTCCCCAGTTCCGTTATGTGTACTAACTGGTGTAAGTCTGTATTTATTTCAGGCTTCTGGCCGTTTCTTAACATTGCGCTCTTCCCTTTTTGTGGAATGTCGGGATAAGGAGCTCGACCACGTAGGTAGTTTCCAGCTGGATTTAGGGGGGGATCTCTTGTGGAGGATGAACGATCAAAGGCAGCACAAAATGGCAAGATGCATATCAGTACGCAAGAATAAACAGCGCTGGATGCGTGAAAACCTCTCAACTCAAGTTGTCTCCCATCTCAACCTTCTATCTCGGATGTTCCTTGGCGCCTCCCGTGGCTTCCAAACTAATAGGCGTTGGTGACTGGCATCTGGCAGTACGTTCGTGTTTCCCTACCTAAGTTAAGCGCTTCAACTTCGAAACATGTGAAAATGGAATTGTAGTAGGAGGATGTTGGGGTCAAAGAGGGCTTGGAGGCACAGTGGCGCTCCGAGGGATCCTTGACTAACAAACACGACGCCTGGCAACCCCCGAAACTCCGGCAATTACCCAAATGGGAAGGATGCCCGTGGCACCGCTTGCTACGGCGGATATTTTAGGCCAGGAGAATTACTAAGGTACGCTGGAATCCCGGCCTTTACAGCGCCCTCCTACGCCCTAGCACCCGATATTACGAGCTTCACTAAATCACGAGTATTGTCTCAAGTTGCTTTGACCCAACCTTGGGTGCTTTTGTCTCGGGGCATTCTGTTTGGCGAAAGAGGAACTGGCATTTTGCTCGCCACATGATGCCTGAGAAGGTTGATCCAGACATGGCGTCATCGGCAACATGGAACAGCGCTGCTGGCGCCGTCCAGATCCTAAACACCGGCCACTTGTTACTCAGTTTTGTCGTTCTGTTCCTCTGCGCGGTGAGTATTTGATGATCTATTGCACCGGCCGGCGTTGGGCTTTCAGTACAGATTCCACAGTTCGTCATCGTGCTCACTGCGAAGGTGCCAGCTTATCACCGTCCAAATATACGAGGGGATATACAATCTGTACTTCCACCCTCTTGCCAAGTTACCTGGACCACGGATAGCCGCTTTGAGTAATGTAGGCCAGCCGTTTTTTCTCTTCTTACCAAGCACCTTTTGACACTAGAGCTCTACTCATGAGGCAGATCCCATACAGCTGTTGGTTTCACAGTGGCCGCATGCCCTATAAAATCCTCGCGTTGCACGAGCAATATGGTAAGGTAGAGTTCCAAATTTTCACCCAGACGAAAGCATAAACAGCGGGTATCTATTGACACTCTCGCCGTCAGGGCCTGTCGTCCGTGTTGCACCCAATGAGGTTTCGTTCAATTCATCGCAGTCGTGGAACGATATCTATGGCTTCCGGCCAAATCACCGGACCTTTGTCAAGAGTGATTTCTATGAGGGAGGTTCCTTCGCTAGCCGCGGCGTGCACTCCGTCGTCAGCGAGCGCGACGTGAAAACGCATGCGCAGATGCGGCGCCACCTCTCACACGCGTTCTCGGACCGTTCTCTTACGGAACAGGAGGCACTCATCGCCCAGACAGTCGACAAGTTCGTCCGGTTAGTTGGCCAACGCGGTTCTGGTGAAGCTGGCTTCAACATGGGAAAGGGGTTAGAGATGATGACCTTCGACATTGTCGGGGACCTGGCATTTGGCGAGACGTTTGGAGGTGTTGACAGTGGTGAGCGTCTGCTCGTTTCTTTTGTGCCGAAACTCTGAGATGAGCTACCGAGGGCGGGTACTTGAGTTGCGTATTGCTAATTGTGCCTTCCCTGTCACCTGGACAGACAAACCGCATCCGTGGATTTCCATTGCCATGGGCGCCCTTCGGCAGGGGGCACTGGCGGACACTCTCAAGCGATTCCCCACGGCCGCTCAGGTGTTCTTGGCTTTCTTCCCGAGCAAGATTGCCAAGCTAACCGAGGAGACGAGGCAAAACGAAAACTTAGCTATTGAGCTGACCAAAAAGCGCATCGAGCGCCACGATTCTGCCCGAAAGGACTTTATGACGCGCATCCTGGAGCAACGCGACCCGGCCAAGGTGTCGGATCTGCAGCTGGCCGCACACGCGTCCGAATTTGTCATTGCCGGCAGTGAGACGAGCGCTACGGCGCTTGCTTGCATCCTGTTCCATCTAATCAAAGATCCTACTGTCATGGCCAAGCTGTGTAGCGAGGTGCGGAGCGGGTTCCAGTTTTATAAGGATATCTGCTCGCACTCTACGTTACCGTTGCCATATCTGAAGGCCGTCATCTTGGAGGGTTTGCGCATCTACCCACCGCTGCCTTTTGCGCTCCCTCGGGTGGTGCCCGAAGGCGGCGATACGGTTGACGGCATTTACCTTCCCGCTGGAGTGAGTACCATCATGGACTCGTCACAGGGTGAGTCCTTTGCCTGTGTGAGTCATGCAGCTAACGATACCGCGTCGTCGGACCATTGTGAGCACAAATCCGGTGGCGGCGAGCCTATCGTCCAGGAATTTTAGCGAGCCCATGGCCTTCAAGCCTGAGAGGTGGCTCGTCTCTGACGGACATATGCAAGAGCAACATCCTACCCTAGCCGCCTCACAGCCGTTTTCCCTCGGAGCAAGGGCCTGTATTGGAAGAAAGTGAGTCCTCTGCCCCTTCTGCCAATATCCGAATGCTCCCAAAACAAACCGCTGACTTGAGGCGTCTCATGACATCAAGCCTGGCCTGGCTGGAGTTGCGGACAGTTCTCGCAAAGTTGTTGTGGACATATGACTTGAAACTGGGCAACGAGGAAATTGATTGGCACCGCGATTCAAGAATGCTTACGCTGTGGTGGAAGCCGCCGTTTTGGGTAAAAGCGACGCCCCGGGTTGTCGTTCAGGGATGAGGCCCGACGAGACAGGGGATCGGATGCGAGGGTGAGCACAATTGGCTCGATTTGGAAACCCCCGAGAGCCAAGAAAAAGATGGGATTGCCAAATTGGGAGATCCCTCAATCGGGAAATCGCCTGTGCCCTGTCTGCGAGAGCGAGCCAGGAACTGAACCCGGGGTTCAACTCAGGCTTTAAAGCAGACATCACTAAGGTAACTCATCTTCTAATAGAGGCACGTCTCCTTGGTGGGTATAACACCTAATTGAGGATTAATGACGGTTTAAATAAACCTCGTCTTGTATGTTACTCGTCGCCCAATTGTCTGGACCTCAGGCTCGTCTCTCTGCCGCAATTTTAATACTTGCATTTCGTCTAAGCCGGTCTGCACACGCCATGTTTGTCCAAACTGACACCAAATTCCCTGACCTCCAACGACAATGGAACCGAACGCTTGCCGGTGAAGGAAGCATGGGAGATCCCACCGTCTAGTTGGCAAGCCCTGCGCCATCCACGGGCTGAGGAGGTCGCCCGCGAGGTCGACGCTTACTTTCTCGAGCATTGGAAGTTCTCCGACGCCCGTGGACGAGCTACGTTTCTGAAGGCTGGCTTTTCTCATGTCACTTGCTTGTATTTTCCCCTGGCCGACGATGACCGGATCCGCATTGCCTGTCGCCTGCTCACAGTGTTGTTCTTGGTCGACGGTAGGATTGCCCAAGCTCTCTGTCAACCCTCACATGGCCGTCAACATGAGCTGACCGCGGGCTGTAGACATGCTCGAGAACATGTCGTTCGCCGATGGCGAGAAGCTCAACAACAGACTGATCGAGCTCTCTAAGGGCCCGGGACATGCAACACCAGATCGTACGTTGGCAAAATGCCCTACAACCTCGTGTCCCTTAACAATAGAAAGGATACGGCTGATTGTTCGTGCTTGGATATCACTGGGTAAACCTAGGATCGATACCTGCCGAATTTGTCATTTACGATCTTTGGGAAAGCATGCGCAAACTTGACCTTGAGCTGGCGGACCAGGTGCTCGAGCCAACCTTTGTCTTCATGCAATCCCAGACTGACAAGATCCGGATGAGCATAAGAGGGCTGGGGGAATACCTACGCTATCGTGAGAAGGATGTCGGCAAGGCGTACGTCTCGTTTACTTCTACACAGCTTGGGTTCCAAACTAATGTTGGCATATACAGGTTGCTTTCTGCCCTGATGCGCTATTCAATGGGCCTCCGGCCCACCCAGGCCGAGCTCGCAGCGCTGCGTCCCCTCGAGGAGAACTGCTCTAAGCACATCTCCATCGTAAACGACATTTGCAGCTTCGAGAAAGAGGTTCTTGCTGAGAAGACAGTCCACCCTGAGGGTGCCCATCTATGCTCGGCGGTCAAGGTCATAGCGGCCGAGACGTCGCTGAGCACCGGCGCCGCCAAACGTGTGCTCTGGGCAATGGTTCGCGAATGGGAGCGGGCTCACGAGGCCATGACTCAGGCCTTGGGCCCTCAGACTAGCGCCACCGTCCGGGAATATGTATGCGGCCTGCAGTGTCAGATGAGCGGAAACGAGCTTTGGAGCAGAACGACACCGCGATACTTGGACCCAGCGCAGCAGATAGTGGCCGACTTTCTAGTCTAAATCATTACGGGATTGGTAAAGCCCTCTTTAGGGTAACAGAACAAATACTAAAGTACGCTGTAAGCTTTGCTGTGGAACTGTTTCAAGTGTTCGGCCTCGAGCGGGCGTTGCGCTGCCTCACACGCAACAAACGTTGCAAGGAGATTGTCCTTTGACCAGAGCAGCAGCGACATCATGAAAGGTCTCGAGGCATTGGAATCTCATCCATACTCCTGCTCCTCACCTTTAGCGTTTCATCGATGGTCTTTCCAAAGCTCTCCGCCGGTTTTGGAATGGAGCGAAGGGTCCAGCCATTCCCAGGAACTCGGGGCGGTGTAGACGTGTCACAAGATCCTATCTTGCTGTGCCCCTAGCCAGTCATTGCAGAGCAAGGATGTGCTTTTTTTTCGGGATGGCAACTGATAACTGACAAAACTCGGTGGAGCAATAACTTGGCCGCTGATTGGGTCAACTGTTGGCAACTGAGAGACATTGCCAGATAAATACTGTGTAACATCAGGGGTTGATGGTGCTATCGAGGACAGCCTCAGCTCCATCTCATACAACGACGATGATTTCATTCGATGAGAACGAAATCCGTTGTCTTGCATCTATAGAAAACTTCCTTGTTGTTAGTCATATTGAAAAGAGGTACCTGATGTGAATGGCAAGCCTAAACTCTAAACAACGAAACACAGGAGCAATGTTGCCCAGAATCAGCTTCTGTATCTCGCCCTCACGTTACGAATACCGCAAACCTCCAACTACAATGACAGCCAAAAGGTACAAGTTACCATTTTTCAAACTTGTACGAAGGCGCGAGATGCATGCTGCTTCTTGGCTATCGCTGACCTCGGCCGTAAATCGGAATATGGGTCCGGTATCAGAGCGCGCGTGCTCTGATACACCACGCACTGGCTGATATGCCGGTCGAGTCATGCTAAGCGCATTCGTCTGCGCAGATTCAGCACTTTATCATGCAAGCGGCTTGCTGGAGGCACCTGCCTGTGCTATCCAATGAGGTGCGTGACGCAGAAACGGTCGATGGCGTGGACTTGTCTTGCTTGCCGCCACCTGTGGCCGCCGAGCAACCCTTGCGAGGGGGGACGCTGACCGCAGACAACTTAAAGTTCGCAAGAGTCCCACATGTACTCCGTACCGCGCCAAGCTTGAGTCGCCAGTATCACACAATGTTCGGAACATGGCGTTTTGATTGCAGCTCGGAGAAGGAGACCCTCACACAACAGCCCGTTGACCCCACCACTCCAAGGCCTCATGTGATGCGAGCATGCCAAAGTTGCCGCGAGAAAAAGGTAGGGATATCGCCACAAACTCACAATCCATTGGTGGAAGCTTCCAGCTTGTTTACAGTGGCTCTTTAGATTCGGTGCTCCAGCGACAAGAGCGGCTGCACCCGGTGCAAAACACTCTCAAAGCCCTGTGTGTATCCGCAGTGGAGAGAGGGCAAGCGGTCGTCGAGAAAGAGGGACGAAGGTCCCGCAGCGAACCGAGCCATTCCCGGGAACAGCGGAGACAGGAGTCCCAAAAGACGAGCAACAATCAGCCAGCGAGACAGGGTTGTCAATCCAGACGCACCCAACCCAAATCTAACGGTTCTCCAGGCCCACCCTACCGATGCTCCGGACCTCGCTCTACTACCTCTGACCGCATGGTCCAGGCTTGGGTTTGTTGCAGGGGAGATCGACTCCAGGGCTGTGGCCGATCCCCCCTCGGCACACAGCCTAGACGGTCCCTGGCCCATAACCCGAGACTTGAGCCCAAGGAGAGAGGACGACAATGAGACAGCAAGCGCTCGGCATGACACCAGTACGACTGCCAGACAGTGCCCAGAAAAAGCCGCCAGTGGGCCGAAATCGCTGCTTGAGGCTTTTCCCTTGTTCTCGCCACCATGGCTTCCAACCGGGCAGAACCAGGTCAGCAATGACACAGGGAGCTCTGCGACCGGCTTTTCCACGGGTGATTACTTCGAAGTATCTCTTCTGAATGGCTTCCCTACACCCAAGTCCATGCCCCTGCCCAACGACGCGGAGTCAGCGCGGCCGGCTCTCAACGACCCAGCCCAGGACAGGCCCTGCTTGTGTCTGCAGCACGTTGCCTTTCTGGTGCACGAGCTCGAGTCTACGACGACCACACACCTGGATGCCGGCCTCTCAATGCACAAGGAGGCCATAAACTTTGGCGAGTCCATGTTGCTGTGTGCCCAGTGCTCCCGGCGGCCCGAGAACTTGACCTTGCTCACATTCCTTTCGGAACGCCTACTCAGATTGGGGGAGAGAGTCGCCAGAATGTATTTACCCTTGGTCTATTCATTCATTCTACCCCTCACTTGGCCGTAACTTGGTGCCTTGCCTGTTTCCCGTGTCTTTCCTTACGCTTTGTGACTGGATGGTCTGACTGACGATGATGCGGCAGATTCATCGAGGCTACGAAAATGCCCGTCTCTGACCGCCCAGTTATGGCTGTTGGAGAGTACGAGGTCGACTTGCCCTTGGAGTGGGAGGCGGTTTTGTCCCACCTCATTTCTCAACAGCTAGGCGGGCATAAGCGGCTTGCCCGCAACCTCAAGGCCACAGCAGAAACTTTGGGGTGCGAGTCCGTGTACAAGAAAGCTGAACAGCTGGGGGAGCAGGCTGCCGAGTTATCCGAGCGACTCTTGGTTGACACCACGAGTTCCCAAAGCAGCCTGGAGATTCATCACTGATCGTCAATGAAAGAGAACGAGCCGTTTACATGTGGGTATCGTGCATTCCGAGGCAATGGGAAACGCTGCCCCCGGTAGACAAGATTCTGGACTCCATAATTACCACTTGTCAGGGAAGAGTGGAAAATCCGATTGAATGCATCCGTACCTAATCACTCCTTGCCGTGTCGTGGTGTCCAAGTGAGCTCTATGCCAGTTGAAGTTGACAGGTCGCTTCGAACCGTCTCGTTTTGCATCTCACCGGAATCTGACTACGACGAAAGGGAGAAATCCACCAAACATCGCCCGCCCAACAACAATATCAACACCTATGGGAATGACCCACCCCTGTCTCAACACAACTGAATTGGCCGCCTCTGATGTGTCTGAAGCCGACCGCTGGTTCGAAACGTGATTTCACCCCGTTACATATCAATAGCGTCCACTTTGGTAGGCGCCACTCGCCCATTCGCCTGCGCCTGGGACTTGTCCTTGTCCCGGTTGGCCGTATGGGACAGGCTGGTGTCCACCGCCAAGCTGGACGTTGGAAGTCGGCGCTCCAACACTGACTCCTTCGTTGCCGATATCATCCGGCACAGAGATCTTGACCTTGGGCAGGTATTTCTGCACCTTCTGCTCCACCATATTCTGCACAAAGACCCAGCTCTCGCGCTCAAACTTGCGGTGCCCCCCATTGACAACCGCCAAGATGCCCTCACGCAGGGCTTCCTGCACCTTTCGCACGAGGCCACGGATCTTGTCAACCAGCGTCGCCTTGATGTCGCTTCCAAAGCCACGGTCGGATTGGGATGCTTGTGGATGATCGAGTTGCGGGTCAAAGGGGTTGCCACCGAGAATCTTCTCCAGAGGCCGCTGAAACTCATCGGGTAGCAACTCGAAAAGCTGCTTCTCAATCCCGCCCAGTATCTTGCGGAACTCGAGACGCACTTCCCTATGTACCCGTGCAAGACCAGTGCTGAGCTTTTCGCTGATCACTTTGGAGAAGCCGCCGCCGCCGCTCTTTTCGCCCTCATCCCGGCCTTGATCGTCCGTGAAACCGCGGGAGGCCATCTGGTTGGGTTGCTCTTTATGCCGAAATAAGCCCCCCAGGCCTTTGACCAGGTCCTTGACTTGATCTTCAATCTCCCCTTTGACGCCGTCGCCGAGGTCCCGTGTGCTTGTGTTCCCGCGTAGCCAGCGCTTGATATGGTCGAGGGCGATTCGGGTAAACTGCTCGGCGAGGGGGGCATGCTGCTGGCGAAGTTTCGCTCCCACCTTCTCTTTGATCTCGGGGCTGATCAGACGAGCCTTTTCCTCCGGGTTCCGCGCGGCATCCTTTACGGTATCGCTGATGACTCCTAGTAGTCCGTCAAGCTGGAAGGCCTGTGGTCGTCCTGGTCCTTTATTGTCATCAAGATGGTCCTGGACGGCGGAGACAGCAGCCGAAAGGAAGCCCTTGAATTTGTCCGTGCGTCCAATTGCCGGGGAATGGGCACGAGAGCTTCCTGAGCCATCATGGCTCTCGGTGAGAGCAAAAATGTCTTGAAGGTCTCCTCCAGCTTCCCCGGCGATGCTCGTGAAGCTGCGCGTGAGGCTGGTGATCTCGTCGGCAAATGGCAGGGCCTGTCTGCCGTACGCATCCGGCGGACGATCGTCTAGGGCCCGCGAGGTGTTGTCAGGGTTTCCGCTATCCCTGTCGAAAAGCGAGCGAAAAGCATCGACAACCTGGCCTTCTAAGCTGTCGATGGTCTTCTGTTGGAAGAGTTCGAGTTCTTGGGCGATACGAGGTTGGATCTGCGGCCCCAGCGAATCGACATACTCGTCAACCTTTTGCATCAGCACCTCGGGTATGCCGTGGGAGGACATTGTGGCGCCCGGTTGATGAGGTCGTCGGGAGCGAAAATATGAGATGTGGGGAGAGAGCACTTGTTGGAGTCGGGATTCCGAAACGCAGTGCGGGGTTAATCAGCAGCTTGCTGCCCAACGTTGATCCGGCACTTATAAAGTCCGAAGAGCTGCGCGAACGAAGCTGCCTATTCCTGCAGTTGCAAAGTTCGAGTTTGACAATAACAGTCAAGGACCAAAGGACAGATTTTCATTCCTTAGTACACAAGCATTAGGGGACAGGATGGTTAAGTGCCTTTGGCAATGTCGTTATTTGAAGAAGCCAGTGGATCCGAACCCCACATAAACAAGGCCCCTGCCGCTCACTGTCATCCGAGTCTCTTCTCCAACGACAAAGCCCGGCACTGTTGGGGCTCGAAAACAAGGGGCTCGATGGTGTATGCCCGTCAGAGACAACATTTTGGGGTCTCGACGTTACTGAACCGTCCTCTTGTCACCAAGAGATGGCGTTGGTCGACAAAGCCGAGTTTGATGCACACGGCATGATGAGTTCTGAATGATGGGCAGTCTGACTGCCCAGTTGTGTTTCTCTCGTGTGGGTGGGAAGACCAAGACGCTGGTAGGCATTTCACGCTCCGGTACTTGATCTCTATTCTACAATTCCCTCACCAATCCTCCGCTCATCAGGCTGTCCTGTCCTCTCCCGCCTTCTCTGGCACGGCGAAATCCTCTTTGTTGAGGTCGTCGGGGAGCGCTCCTAGCGACCTCTCCCCAAACAAGAGATCAATCTCCTCCAAAGACAGCTGCTTTGTCTCCTTGAAGAAAAAGTAGACAACGGGAAGGGTGATCAAAATATCGAACGCGACGAACAGGAAGTAAAACTTCCACTCCAGCTCCTTGAGCGCCATCGGGGAGAGTTGCGACCAAAAGGTCGACACCAGCCAGTTGCCAATGCCGGTGGCGAAGGCAGTCCCGCGGGCCCTGATCTGCATGGGCATGACCTCGGACATGTATACCCAAGAGATGGGGCCCCAGGACCACGAAAAGATGACGGTGACGCAGAAGATGAAAAATACGCCGGCGATGGAGAGACCGTGGTCGGGGTTCGTCTTGTCAATGCGGCTGTTGATAGCTGACTCGCAGATCAGCGCGATGACAATGGCGATTGTCCCGATGAGAAGGGGCTTGCGGCGTCCAACACGGTCGATGATGAAGATGATGAAGACCAAGTTGGCGAGCGGGCCAACACAGTTGTAGATGCCGGCCACCAGCAAGGCGCGGTTCCCAACAATTCCCAGAGCGTTGTACATTTGCGTCTGGTAGTATCTGTCGCGCAATATCGTTAGCCAATGAATGCTCCCACAATCCAACCACTCCGATACATACCCAATGACGTTAATGCCGGTAAACTGAGTGAAGACCTGGACAGCAACACCATGCATAAGACGCGTCCGCCACTGGGGGACGGTGAACATGACCCTCCATCCCGGGACCGTGATAGCCTTTTCAGCAGCAATGGTGGTCTTGATCTCGTGGAATTCTTGCTGGATCCAATCCTCGTTGCTGCCGTCGAAGTGCAGCTTTCGGAGGACCCGCATTGCCTCCTCCTCACGATCTATCTCCATCAGGTGACGAGGAGACTCGGGGAAGAACATGATGCCACAGACGAGAAGCAAAGCAGGGGCGGCCTGGAAAGCGAGTGGGAACCTCCACTGGAACTGACCCAAAGATCCTTCAGCGTGGGACGATCCGTATCCCACCCAGGTGGAGCTGAGCTTTTGTGTCAGTATGAAATCAATGAGAAGCCCAAACTCCTTCGAGGCCAGGGCGGAACTCACATGATGAATCCCACGCCAATCATCTGCTGGGACAAGCCGACAATCAAACCACGGATTTTAGGGTGAGCACATTCTGACTGGTAGACGGGGACCGACATGCTCAGTAGCCCGACTGCCCAGCCGGCAACAATACGACCAACAAGGATCATGGCAAGGTTCTGCGCAGCGGCTTGAAGGATTGAGCCGAGCAGGGCAATCATGGCCCCGATCATGATCGTCTTCCTCCGGCCGAACCTATCCATAGTCAGGCCTCCCATCAAGGAACCGAAGACGGCTCCTCCTGAGAAGGTGCTGTTGATGGCTCCAATAATAGGGGTTCCTTCCTCTGTGTCGAAGAAGTCGAGAAAGTTGGGGGACGCAATGACATCCGTCATGACACCAGCATCGTATCCAAACAGGAACGACCTACACAACATTTTGTCAGCACATCGACCCCGAGAGAAGATTCCGTCACAGTTTGTTAAGGACATACCCCGTGGCGGCAAACGCCGCAAGGCTGATATTGAACAGTTTGCCCATGATGCCCGAGGTTAATAACACGGCGCGCCTTCCGCCTGTTGCAGTCGCCGGTTTCTCTCTGAATCGCACATTAGGAGTGAGGCCTTCGCCGACATACTTATATACGGACAAGAGAATCTTTGGTCGTTCGCGCCCAGGCCTTCACTTCCCCGCGGCAGAACCGCGTCCCCGGGACTTACCCCATCTCCCCCGTTGCAGTGGCAGCGCACCCCGCAACTCCCCGCGGCTCACAATGCCGTTTAGAATCACCTCACTCGCGTAGAGATGCAAGACATGGCCAGACCTTACACAGTAGAGATTCAGGCTGAATTCAACTGCGATGTGATTCGTGCGCCTCTAAAAGTCCGCCACTGAGCTCTTGCTGGGTTGTGATGCCAGCAGATGTGGAGATGCGGCGTGGAGATGGTCCAAGTATCATCCAGCTTAGACCAGGGGTGATCGGCACTTCCTCGGCGCGGGGATAAGCAGTAGCTTGCTCCTTCGGCCCAGTTTCTCAATCCGGACAACGGCCCGGGTCGGCCCGTGGTCAAGCCAAGAAAACAGGGTGGCGGATCGGGTGCAACCATGCGGTTCGGATTGCGACTGCGGCTTGCGACGTTGATCGGCTTTCAGTTTGGCCCGTGCACCTCAGCCCACGAAACGGCAAACATGGCTCACTGGGTACTGTACACAGCGGAATCTGCATGTAAACTAATTATCAGCACAGACATCTGCTGTTGCTGGCAGTGGTGTCGATGCCTATTCGTCTCAAGGATGAGTGATGACCCTTGACACTCCACAAACTGAGCAGGCATCATGCGTCTGTCGCTCTGCTTAACCCCTGCCTGCTTGTTGGTTGGAGGGAACCTGAAAGTTCCTGATTCCGAGCTGACACCGGGATCCCGGCCCGTTGTTCTCGTCCCTTACGTACTATGTAGGTGATAAGAAACCCTCGTCTTCGGGTTAAGCACAGCGCCAGTCGACTGCGGCCGGCACTGAGTGCCGGGGCTAACGACCCAGCTAACGCTAGTTAAACACCAGCGCTCGCTCTCAGAGTGGATCTTTGCCAGGATCGAGCTAAATCATGCTAAAATCGCGCCTCGCGGCCTCGGGTGTGTGGAGTGCGGGTTAATTCTTAGTCCAGCCGGTTCAGATTGCTCAGTATCTTGGTTTAGGATCACATGTCACTGACCAAGCAGGAGGTGGTTTGTGTAAGTGGCGCGGTGAAACCTGTTCTGTGGCCAACGATACCCTGAGGGGGCAGCCTTCTTTCTTCATTGCCAGTAGTACTATGTAACGTACGTTCTAGCCTTCTTGACCGCTGCAGAAAAATTGCACATCAAACATGTTGATGGCAGACATCTTATGCGCTCACAACGTTCACAACGAAGTCGCCCTTCAACGATTCTTTCCCCGTGATGTCACCATTCTTTACCTCCAGGACGCCTTGTGTCTTGCCCGTGCTGTCGACCAACACAGCTTTTGAGCCGTCGCCGGCAAAGTAGCTCTTCACCTCGACGTCACTCGTATAGTCGTAGACCGTCCTCTTCTCGCCTTCCTTGCCCAGCACCAGCAGTGTGTTCGGACGAACATAAAGCGGCAGGGTGGCGAAAGAGTGCGTCTCCGTGAACCAACCTGGGCCGCTCTTGACCTCTCCGGTGAAGAAGTTCGTCCAGTTGCCCGCAGGCAGGTAGAACTGGACCGTGTTGTCCTCTTCAAACACCGGGGCCACGAGGAGACTGTCGCCGACCATGAATTGTCGGTCAAGGGTCCAGGAGGTGGGGTCCTCGGGGAATTCGATGCACATGGCCCTCAGGCTCAGCGGAAGCCCGTTCTTGACGCACTCCTGGGCTTGCGAGAACAGATACGGCATAAGGCGAGCCTTGAGGTGCGTCCACTTGCGGAGCGTAGCCGAGCATCCCTCCTCGGACTGGTCATCGTCGTCGACCGTCCAAGGAACACGGTACGAGTTCGAACCGTGCAAGCGGGAGTGCGAGCAGAGCAGGCCAAACGCAACCCACCTCTTGTAAATCCACGGGGGCGGGTAACCCTCGAAGCCGCCGATATCGACGCTCCAAAACGCAAAGCCCGACAGACCGATGGACAAGCCGCCACGCAGTGACTCGCCCATGGCTTCGGGAGTCGATTCGCAGTCGCCGCCCCAGGTAAGAGGGAAACGTTGGCTTCCAGCGGTGGCGCTGCGGGCGAAGAGGACGGCCTCGTTGGCACCGTACCGTTTCTGCAGAGTCTCGTAGACCAGCTTGTTGTAGATGAAGGAGTAGTAGTTGTGCATTCTTTTGGGGTCTACCGAAGTGTCGAACCACTGCACGTCCTCAGACGGGATGCGCTCGCCAAAGTCCGTCTTGATGCAGTCGACGCCGGTGTCGAACAGCTTTTCGAGACAGCTGACAAACCAATCACAGGCCGCCGGATTGGTGAAGTCGACGATGCCCATGCCCGTCTGCCACAGATCCCATTGGAAGATGTCTCCGTTCTTGCGCTTGAGGAGGAAGCCCTTGGCAGCAGCCTCGGCAAACACGGGAGACGCCTGGCCGAGGTACGGATTCGTCCACACACAGACCTTCTTGACGACGCCGTCGGCCTTGAGCCGCGTAATCTGCCCCTTCGGGTCGGGGAACATCTCGGCGTCAAACTCAAAGTCGCACCACTGGAATGCCTTGAGCCAGAAGCAATCAAAGTGAAAGACCTCGACTGGGATGTCGCGCGCTTGCATGCCCGAGAGGAAGCTGTTGACCGTCGCCTCGTCATACGACGTAGTAAACGAAGTACTAAGCCAGAGACCGAAGGACCAACTGGGAACACCTCCCGGGGCGCCAGTGAGGATTGAGTACTTGCGAAGGATCTCGCGAGGGGAAGGGCCGTGGATGATGTACCACCGGAGTCTCTGGCCCTCCACGCTTGTCTGGACACGACAGCACCGCTCGCTCCCAATCTCTAGCTCGACGCGCTCGGGTGTGTCAATGAAGACGCCGTAGCCCCGCGAGCTGATCCAGAAAGGCACGTTCTTGTACGCCTGGTCTGACGAGGTCCCGCCGTCTGCGTTCCACAGGTCGACCTTTTGGCCGACCTTGTTGAAGGCACCAAAGCGCTCGCCGAGGCCGTGGACCGACTCACCGACCCCGAGTGTGGTCTGGGTGAAGATGTAATGCTTAAAGTTGCGCGTGTCCGCCAGCTGCATCGGCGTGCTCGGCGCCGGCGTGTAGGCCAGGCCAACGGACCGTTCGAGGAGAGTGGTTAGGGGCTTGCTGCTGCCGGTCGGATGGAATGAAACACCAAACCCATGCGGCTTGCCGCTGACAGTTGCTGAGAGGCTGCCTGCGGTGAGAGTCGTGCCTTTCTCGCTCTTCGTGACCCTGGCTTCCACATCGGGCCGCCCAGCCGGGAAGAGGTCAAAGTCAGGACCACGACGGGCAGCCCCTTGCCAGTGGGTGGTCTCGACCGAAATGACGCCATCAAAGACGGCTTCAATGTCCTAACATGAGTGTTAGAACCCTCGAGCGGAATAGTTTGTCGACACTCATTGGGGCAACATACGACGCTGAGAGTGCCGAGATTCAGCGTGTCTCCCCGTGTCATGACCTTGCGCGTGGGACACAGGAGGCTGATGCCTTTGCCAGATGGCGTAGGCGTGGTGCGGTACACCTCTTCGGCGTATTCAATCCGCACGCCCTCGGCCACGAGCCATTGTCCTGGAGGCAATATAATTATCAGTCACGGGCTGTGGGGGATGCCGCGATCAAGAAGAGAGGTCAAACGCACCGTCACGAAACCTCATTGTCAACACAGACACTTCTCGCAATTGGTATTGTGACTGGAGAGCCGGGTTTCAACTCGTGTCGAACTACCGCGTAACAACCGCAAGATGTCGTTCCTGTTGCATCCGGAGCGACGCTGGCATGACGGGGGTTTTGGGATGGCGGCCTCCAGGGTTCAGGGGTCGACGCCGAGTCGCCTTTCTTCGGTACGATCCCGCTAACCCCAAGCCCGGATATTCACAGCTTGTGGACTGGGCTGATCGGCGGAGTTGTTTGCCCATGATCCGGTGTGATGGGAGATCAGGAACTGTGGTAGTACCTCAGTCATTACCATGTTCGGCTCGGAGCTGCCGCCTCCGCCCTCGGTTTTGTCGCAAGACGTGGAGCTCGGGCAGTCGGTCCAATGCCGGCCGAGAGATGATTGGCGGAACTCAACGTGGATGATGCGGTTGCTGGGGTGGGGTGTCGGTGGGGTGACGGACACACCCCGAGACCCCATCTCCAACTTTGCGGAGAACGAGACATCCAGGCTCGCCAGGTCAAAACTGCCTAGATACACAACACTCAGGTAGGTTTCCCCTGTTGAAAACCGGGCAACAGGAACAAACTTGCACGCAGAGTCCAGGTAGGCACGTATATGGGACATCCCTGCGATTCGGTCCGATCTGGATAATTCCCAAAAGGGCTCGAGGTCCGAGTTGTCCCTGGACGAAGTCCACGAAACCTCCTCGACGACGACGTTGATCCTCTTCCCAATGCGGCAGCTTGAACTCTCCTCCATTCTCTCGCTCCATCCCCACCGGCGACGTTGGATCCCAACGTCTCGGATGGGACGTAGTGATGCACATCACACTAGTTCACTGTTACCCTAGAGCTCGAAGATCTCACCCTGTGGCCCTGTGCTGTTTATTCGTAGCCATAAAGATGCGACACTGGTGCTGCCTTAACGATGACGGCTCCTTCATCAGCGTCCCGGACTCAACGACATTCTTCTTAGCGGACCCAAGTCGAGAATCATGAGACTCCTGCAACCCGCGGTGCTTCTCGCGGCAGCGGTCTCGGCCGCCGACAAGGGACGCCCCAGTCTCAAAAATGCCGTCTACAAGAACCCCAAGGCGTCTGTCGACGCTCGCGTGGCCGATCTCATCTCTCGGATGACCATTGAAGAGAAGGCATCCCAGCTTGTTCAGGGCGATATCCGTAACTGGATGAATGAGACCACCGGTGCCCTCAATCAAACGGGTCTGGAATGGAGCACCAAGTACAGGGGCAGCGCGTTTTACGTTGGGGTCCCCGTGCCTAACGACTGGATCTCGAAGCACATCAAAGCCGCCCAAGATTATATCCAGGAACAGACATATCTCGGCATCCCGGCATTTGTTCAGACCGAGGGCCTTCACGGGTTCCTTGCCCGTAAGTTTCCGATGCCCAGACACCCATTGCCCGATAGTTATTCCGCAGTCCGCTGACCATCAGTATTGCTCAGATAATGCGACGATCTTCAACTCCCCAATTGCCCATGCTTGCTCGTGGAACCCAACCTTGGTGGAGCAGATGGGCGTGGCCATTGCCAAAGAGGCCCGCTCCCTGGGTGTGACCCAGCTCTTTGCCCCGGTCACCGATCTAGCGCGCGAGCTTCGGCACGGCCGCGTCGAAGAGATGTACGGCGAGGACGGCTTCGTTGCCGGAGAGTTTGCCCATGCCTATGTCAAGGGTGCTCAATCTGCGGGAGCGAGTGCCATGGTCAAGCACTTCGCTGCCTTTGGTGTTACGGAGCAGGGTTTGAACACCGGGCCCGTCCACGGCGGCGAGCGGGAGCTGAGGACTACTTACCTCCCTGGATACAAGCGTGCCATCGTCGACGGGAACGTCTTTTCCATCATGACTGCCTATCACAGCTACGATGGCATTCCTGCAGTGGCCGACGCTCATTTGCTCACCGACATTCTCAGGGACGAGTGGAACTATCAATATTTCACCATGACAGATGCCGGAGCGTCAGATCGTCTGTGTAACGACTTTAAGATGTGCGCTTCTGACCCCGTCGACAAGGAGGCGATTGTCGAGCTCGTTCTCCTCGCCGGAGGTGACACCGAGATGGGAGGCGGCTCCTACTCGTTTGAGCAGATCCCTGCTCTGGTGTCCAGCGGCAAACTCAAGACAAAGGCCGTGGACACGGCTGTTTCCCGCGTCCTCAAGGCCAAGTTCGAGCTCGGCTTGTTCGAGACGCCATTCCCGGGCCTGACTTCCGAAGAGGCAAACAAGGTGATCCACGCCGCGGATCACGTTGCCCTGGCTCGAAAGCTGGATGAGGAGTCCATTGTGCTCCTCGAAAATCACAACAAGGTTCTTCCCCTGCGCAAGGATGCCTCCATTGCCGTCATTGGCCCCATGGCGCATGGCTTCATGAACTACGGAGACTATGTCATTGTCAACTCGTCCACTCGCGGCATCACTCCCCTCGACGGCATCAAGGCTATCGGGACGGGCAAAATCGCATATGCAAAGGGCTGTGAGCGTTGGTCCAGTTCTCAGGATGGATTCGCCGAGGCCATCGCGGCAGCAGAGTCCGCCGACGTTGCGGTCGTCGTGGTGGGCACCTGGTCTCGGGATCAAAACCAGCTGTGGCAGGGTCTCAATGCAACAACTGGTGAGCACGTCGATGTGAACAGTCTCGACCTGGTTGGCGCTCAAGAGCCTCTGGTCCGAGCCATTGTTGCGACGGGTAAACCGACGGTTGTCGTCTTCTCGTCCGGCAAACCTATTACGGCGCCATGGATCTCAAGCAATGCTGCTGCGCTTGTCCAGCAGTTCTATCCTTCTGAGCAAGGAGGTGCCGCCTTGGCAGCCGTTCTTTTCGGCGACGTGAACCCCAGTGGAAAGCTCACGGTCAGCTTCCCGCGGAGCGTTGGCGATCTGCCCGTCTACTACGATCACTTGAACTCTGGTCGCGACGCTTTCCCTGACGCCGGTGTTGCTTACGAAAACGGCACTCTCGTGTTTGGTCATCAGTACGTCTTGGGCGACCCAAGGCCGATATACGAGTTTGGCTACGGCCTTAGCTACTCTACGTTTCAGTACAGCAACGTTGCTGTCGACAAGATGACCGTGCAGCAGCAAGACACCGTCACCATCAGTGTTACGGTGAGGAACGGGTCTGACCGTGATGGTCAAGAGGTTGTCCAGCTGTACGTGAAGGATCTGATTGCGAGTGTCGTCGTACCCAATATCCAGTTGAAGGGTTTTGAAAAGGTCTCTCTCAAAGCCGGAGAGAGCAAGCGGGTCAGCATCAAGGTCAAGGTGCAGGACTTGGGTGTGTGGAACGTAAGGATGAAGTACGTCGTTGAGCCCGGTGACTTTTTGTTCTTTGTGGGTGCCTCGAGCACTGACCTCAAGGGCAATGTCACGGTAACTCTCAAGTAAAGTAATTACCAAGATATTACAAGAGCGGTTGATAAAAATATTTTACAGAATAATCGTTGCGCAGATACGCTTCTCACCCCACCTCTACGTACATTTGGATATTGGGATTTCCAGCAACAGTGTTTCAACAAACAATTGAAGTATTTCCTCGTTGCGTGTCTGTACCTTGCTGGGCGTCTTTCCACATGTGAAAATTGTCCCGGTACTTACTGTTGCGTGAAACCGTGACTAGAAGCCCCTTTTGCAGAACGTCAGGCCCCGTGAAGGCTGTTTACAGAGGAGCCGGGAAGAAGCCGACAGATTCAGACGAACATCGGACTGTTTGTGTTTCTAGTCACGGCCAGGTATGCCGAGACACGATGGTGTCGAGGAATGCATACCTTCACCTCTTGACTACCTGCCTAAGTACCTTGCCTGACTGTGCTACTACACCACAGCTGTCGCTAGTCAACCACACGCCACATTCTTGACATTGCCCGAAGTGGCGAAAAGCTGTCAGAGAAAGATGGTAGTTCGGCAGAGCAACGAGCTCAACGAGTCATTATTAGTAGGCCGTTTTCTTGATAATGTCCGCTGCGCGTTCCGCCACGGCATACAGAGCCGCCGTCAGGTGCCCGGAAACCTGATTCGGAATAATGGAAGCGTCCACAACCCTTACGTTTGACGTGCCATATACTCTAAGCTCCGGGTCGACGACACCGCCCAGCTCCCGGGACATCATCGCAGCTGTGCCGGTGGGATGGGAGTTGGCGGTAACTAAAAGAACGTAATTTAGTCACCAAACAAACAACAATTGTCACCCAAGGTACAGGATGAGGTTCATACCAGAGTTGCGCAGGAGTGTATGCCATTCCTCGTCGGTCGCGTTATTGGGTAATCCAGTTGGCCCCATCACCCCAGCCCGCGACTTCATGGGCTCCGAATACCAAAACTTCTCAACGAACCGCCCCGCCGCTGTCAAAGTGGTAAGATCAAAGTCCGCGAGAAAAATACGAGGGTTAATCAGCGGTTCGTTGACCTTGTCGAGTGATTTGAGGTGTACACTTCCCCGGGAAAAGGGAAACAAAGTCCAGTAGTTCGAAGCAAGGATGCCGCCGCCGGCTATCGCAATGAGGATCTCGGCGGCTGTGGCATTGTGCTTGAAAACAAGGTCGTGTTGAGTTTGAAGCAACTTCTCGACGGCGCAAACATTCAGACTCCCTGGTCCCGATGCGTCTGCGACCGCCTTTGCGTACTTCGGAATCCTGGCCCTTGTTTGTGCTTCGATCACGGCGGTGTTGGCTCCAAAGATGTCCGCGGCTGTGACATAGGCATGATACGCGCTCCACGCAGCGGGCAGGTCGCCGGAGAACAGGAGGAAATGGCTGGGTTGCTCGACAAGATTCTCTCCGACCCCTGGAAGATTGATTTGAGTTTTAACGCCGAGAGACTTGAGGATCCTGTTCACGGAATTAGACGAGGTCGATACTATAGAATGGAATTCGGCGATAGTCCAACCCGGTTCAAATACGTACCGGGGATTTCCGATCCCTGACGCCTCCAAGACCAAAGGCGTCCTCAGCGCCCCGGCCGAAACAATCACCTCCTTCTTAGCGCTTAGAAAGGTTGACTTTCCGTCATCGATAAGCACCTCGACCCCCTTTGCCACCAAGTCACCCTTCTTTCCCTTCTCACTAGCCCATGTGATACTCTTGACGGTTCCCTTCAGGATGTGGAGGTTTGGTCGGTGCTCGGCAGGATGATAGTACGCCCGCGCGGCGTCCCACCTGATATTCAGCTTGGTATCCAGGGTCTGTGGGCCCATGCCAAAGCCTCGCACACTTCCGCTGTTGAGGTCCGGGTTGTGGGCGACTGACAAGGATGCCCATGTGTTGATGACCACCGGCGCATACGAGCCATTTTCGAGGGCGGGAATGTATCCCACATGAAGCGGCCCCTTGAATCCGTGGTACTTGGGCTCGTAGGTTGCGCCGGCGGCGAGTTGCGAAGCAGTTGGAACGGTGTACTCCTCCGACTTCTTGAAATATGGAAGGAGGGAATTCCAGTTCCAGCCCGGGTTGCCATGCTGCTCCCAGGCGTCGAACTCTGCAACATTGCCGCGTATGTATGTCATGCCTGTTATTTAAGGGAGATGTCAGTGGGCGGTCAGATCGATGGCAGGTTTTACGTGCGGGATGCCTGCTCACCGTTAATCGTGCTGGTTCCGCCCCATGCTTTGCCCGCGTGAAGCCCTAGAGCCCGGTTGCCCGCATCCGGCTGATCGACTGTCGAGTAAGCCCAATCAATGGGGGTTCCAAATGCGCTTCCGAAAGCATCGGTCGCTGTAACGGCGACATTATCTCTTTGGTCTGTTCCGGGTTCGATGACAGCAACCGTCACCTTGGGGTCCTCTGACAGGCGGGCCGCGATGACTAGCCCTGCGGTTCCGGCCCCGACTACGACAAAGTCATATTCGACCGCTGCTACCGTGACACCGCAGGCCAAAGCGAGAAGCGTGGTAAGGGACCCCTTCGTCATGGCCTCTGGGTGCAGGTGAACTAGTAGTTTGGGTCGATCGGCTTGAGAAGAGGGTTGACAAGAGGGCTCGTCGACGAACACATCCCTTTAATGCGAAGCGTTTCCGGGGTCTCTGAACACGGACCAACACCCCTAACTGTCGGTTTGGTGAAGCTGCCGGACGTGCAGGAGGATGAATCCTACGAGCCACGCTCCCGGGCGGCCCGCAGGCGACACGGAAACCGGTTGCGGCGTGCCGCCGTTCCGAGTGATACTACGCAAGACTCAAATGCCCAGGAAGCCATAAGCTCCGAGGTGCCACCGCCGCTACATGCCTAGGTAGCCAAGCCCGGGCCACAACCCAGTCGCAAACGAGACGTAACGGCCGGGTTTTGTGCATAAGGGCTCGAGTCGAGTAACGGAGGTTGCGTGGTGATCCCCAATTAGAGTGCACATTACGAGAAGAGGGAGTGCCTGCACCGTGTATTGTAAGTCAGATACCTTCTTCGTAACTTGAACCCTGCCTATTTCGGATGTGTGTTTGTTGCAAGCCTTCGTGAGGGATCGCGCATTGGTCCTACTCGATAGCCGCAGACTTACATTGCAAAGTCCGGTTATACAAGAACGCAGCCACGGACACGTCAACAGACTGCGAAGCTGGGCACGGATGAGGGGAGGACCTACTCCATGCATGAAGTCCTGGGAAAACGCGAGAGGAAAGGGGGCGGCTTGGGTAACATCGTAACACACAAAACACCTAGCAACGCTTGGCGTTAGCTTCTAGTTCTTTCGGCTATTCGGGTTCTGTAACTCAGGGTTACCGCGCTGGGACAAGTACGGAGCGGGTTGCTTCACGAGGCAGCAAGCTGGGGATTTAGTGTGTAGGTCGGTACTTATGGCGGGGAATCTCAGCCCAAAGTGTTTCCCACGGCCGCCAGACGTGTAATCAAACAAATAGGGAGGTATGCGTTTGGAATTTGGGAAATAATGATTAACCACGGATGACTCGTTTGACATGAAGTCATGTTTAGGTACGTAGAGGGAAGTGAAACATGGTGACGAGCACCGCCAACGGCTGTCTGATAAGAGCGTGTAGCCCGGCAAGACCTATCGCTGAGTCTCTGCCACAGTCGCGAGTGCGACGGCGTGGAAGACCACCTTGGTCACTCGGTTGAGGTTAGCAATGGCCTGGGTCAAAGGTACTCCCTGCAGCAAGCGGTCGCCCGCTTCAAGGAGGCCGTTCCAGTCGTCCATATAAACGTATTGTATTACAGAGCTCTTGAAGATCGCAGTGTAGCGTTCTTCTCGACGGGGTTCAAGACAGCCAAAAAAAGCGAGCGCGGAAACTGGAGACAACTGCTGCTTAGATGGGTCCGCAGGCTGTTGATGTTGTATTCTCTGAGTTTGGGATGACGAGGGCTCTACAGGCCACTGATGCCTTGGATGCCTACCTACCTTCAGGGATCATGTAGAGCTAGGACTGTAAACCTTGCTGTTCTCCCAAAAGCTCAGACCTGAGAACGGCATTCTACCACCAATTCATCTGCTGGAACTGGCAATGCATCCTTAAAACGTGAAGGCGAGCTGCCAATTTGTACGATTTCGTGTTCGGCATCTCTGGCGTGTCACTCAACGAAAGTGGTGCTAAAATGCGGGCAGCGGGATCAAGCTAGAAGATGTGCCCCAGGGGGGTAATCTGAGAGAAATCCATCAAAGAATACATGCGTACAAAGCCTGGGGACCACCTGGCGAGAGACCAGGTGTGGCAAGGTCCTGGGCTTCCTGTCCACCTGTCGACCGGGCTCGCAACATGTCACATGCGGAAAAACAAAAGGCGATAAATCATCCCAAATCAGGTACGATGAAACGGACCTTGCTTCACCATCAAGGCAGTACCATTGTGGAGTATCTTAGCCTAAACTGAGGCTGCGCGGCCTGGTTTGCCTCTACATCCTCCAACCTGTGGGAACCTCAACACTGGCTTCACTCTGTTTGCGTTTGTTAGCCAACACAGTACTGTTGGAGCACGGTACTAACTATGAACTCACGGAAGTAGAAGCTGCCGTCGTTGTTCCCAAGACGCTCGGCGAGGTTGATGTCTCGATATTCAAGGTTTCCGTCCAAGTTCCTGAGACCGGCGCGGAGAATGGGGACTCCGTCGCCCTCGAGGGCGAAGCTGATGTCCTCAGCGCTGTGGGAAAAGTTCTCTCCTCCCCACTCAAAGGAGCCTTTTTGGTGGTGAGTCACGGTTTCGTCAAGAAAGACGGCATTGCGAACATACCGTTGTTGTTGCCAATGAACTGGTTGAGATCGATCTCGGCATCTACCTGGTCGCCCCCGGCGTTGCTGAGGCGGGCCCTGAGGATGTGGCCGTCGTCAACACGAATGTCCTGGGCTGAGGCGTGAAAATCCATGATGTCTGTGATACAGGGAGAAATGCAGGCTCTAGTGTGAAGGGTAATCGTTGGGAGAGGGGTGTTGATTGAAGGAAGCCTGAGCTTTGGAGAGGGGGACTTGAACTATTTAAGCACTCCAAACCGCGTCCGAATCCGTCCAACCGAGCCAGTGGACCAACATACCAAGTATGGTGTGATGCCGTGCCAAGGGCCACATGCCCGAGCGGAATTGGGCATGAAGATACCAAGATCCCCACCCGTCTCTGCGACAGCCCGCATGTTACGCGCAAGGGCGGCTTGGCGGGGAGAGAGGAGGTGGAGCAATCGTGCGAATACCTCAGTCCTAGACGGAGGGAGGGACAAGGCGGGGAACGGCAGGGCAGGTCCTTCGTACATGCTCAAGGGGGGGGGTAGGTGGCCACGGCAGTGAGGATGGGACAAGATGGCAGGCGCTTAAGTCTTGGTGGGGATGGGACGACGACAGCTCAAGGGAGTACCTATTCACGCATTTGCCCTTTACCGGCAATGACGACAGGATTGGGCATCCGGGCTTCTGGCGGCTGACGCCTTCTCGGGACAGTCGATGGGGTGGGAAGTGGCGGCAACACAAACGCGACTGTGTCTCGGCAGCGAGGGGTTGGTTGGAGAAGACACTCACAGGCCGAGCGGGGTGGCCAATGAACAGTTGGCGCGGGGCCCGCTCTCAAGCAGCGTATTACGTTTGGCAAATTGGGCCGGAGCTGTGGGAAGAGACGAGACGCCATGCCCAGCCTAACAGGACACAGCAGGAGGACATCTCGGTGGCGTGGGCAGAGACAGACCACCAGAGCTGAATGAGAGGGGAGAATCGGGGCGTTGGTTCTCCCCTCCCACGGTCTAGCGAGGTGTCTCAATGCCTTGAGCCGCCTTGCCATTCTGAGTTTAGCCTTGTGTGGTCGCCCCACTGAAATTGAAGCTGGACGCGTCCGAGCTTGCGGCACGACGTCAAATCAACGACGACACAGCACCCACGGGCGACAACACCACAGCAACCACACAGCCTTTCCCACGACATTGACACGACCCCAGCTCGAACGAGGACTTGCCTTGTAGGGCACTCCCCCCCCATTTTAAACTGGCTTCGCTCCTTGGCCGTGTTTAGCATGGCGGCACGACTCGACGTCCAAACGCTGGGTCTCGTTTTCCAGTCCCGACCAGACATTCTTGCGGGCATTCAAAAGGCTGCCGGTATGCGACACCCCTTGACGTCTTCATCCTCCGTCCACTTGTAAAACTGGCTCGAAGGAGGGAAAAGGCTTTGCGCAATTGCGAGGCGTCGAGCCCCGAAACAGCCTTGCTGACGAAGCGTGCTTGCGGCGCCCTGTTCGACCAGATACTCCAGCGCGTACCACTTTGTTCAACGACATCGCGAGTTTTGTGCACGGCCGACTGGCCTCGGTCGATGCTCAAGATGAGCCCGCATCGAAGCGGAGGCGGGTCGATATCGCACAGCCGTCGGCACAGCCAAACGGACACACTCCCGGCGGGCGCTTGCCGGCGAGCTCGCAGACGGCCGCCTTGAGCGCCGACGCTGCTGTTGCCGACCCAGTGCTTCTAGAAGTCAAGGACATCTCTGTCACGGCGCCGCAGCGCAAGAAATACGACCTGTGCTTCACCAAGAACTTCTTGTACGCCCGCGCATCGGGGACATCGGCCCCTGTGCAGGGGGTCGTATACCCATGGAAGGATATCGGTACGTGTCTGCCAGTGCCTCCCGAAGCACCCGAGCTCGGCGTCCTGGTTGACTGACCGCCGGCATCCCACAGAGCACGCGTTTTACCTGCCCGTTCCCGACAAGTCCCAAGCGCAGTACAACTACGTTCTTCTGCCACGCGACAGCTACCTCCCCACAACAAAGCAGGCGACGGCCCACGGGCAACAGCTGCTCGAACCGCTCGTATTCACAGTCCCCGCGACGGCCCCCAAGCCCGGCACCATCGGCGGCTCTTCTGCCAAGACGGCCGAGGCGGTTTCCGACACGTACAGCAGCCTCTTCAACTGGGCCTTGACGACCATGTTGCGCTCAGCCGGCAACGACTCATGTCAGCTGGTCGTTGCAGACCCCAAGCTGTTTCACAGCGTCGCGAGGCAGCCTCACCGTCCCAATGAGAAGGCGGTGCACGTGAAAGCGTTTCGCGGTAGCAAAGATGGCTTCCTGTTCTTCCTCCCCACCGGCATTCTCTGGGCCTTTAAGAAACCGTTGCTGTTCCTCCCTCTGGATCGGATCGTGGCCGTCAGCTACACAAATGTGCTTCGAACCACCTTCAACATGGTGGTTGAGCTCGACACGGACGCTTTGGGCGACGGCAGCATTGCCGTGGAGAAGGAGATTGAGTTTGGCATGATCGACCAGGAGGACTACCAGGGCATCGACGACACTTACGTCCGCCGCCACGGTCTCGCAGACCGCAGCATGGCAGAGCAGAGAAAGGCGAAGCGCGAGCTGACCGAGAACACCAAGAAGGTTCCCGCCCCTGGGGCAGAGGCCCCTGGCGGAGAAACGAGTGGGGACGGCATGACGGAGCTGGAGCGGGCCCAGCACGAGGCAGAGCAGCAGTTGCAAGATGAGGAAGACGAGCTGGAGGAAGACTACGACCCGGGGAGTGATGGCGACAGCGAGGGTTCAGGAGGGTCAAGTGATGACGAGGACGATGATGAGGATGGGGATGAGGACGAGGACGAGGACGAGGACGAGGATGCGACCTAGAGCCCACAGAAGAATCATGATAGCATCGCCGGAGAAACGGAATGCTCCGCGTGTATATCGGCCTCCTACACCCAGCGTCACGCAGAGGGTTGGTCTTTGCCTGCAGCGGTTTTTAAGATAAGGGCGGCCCTGGATTCGGCACTTTGGACTCACCTTGAACGGGCAGCCATGCCGCTGTAGAGTCGAGGTTGGTCTTGTGTCCTTGGGAAGCCCGTGAGTTGCATCCCGGGGTCGGTACGGGTGATGGCCGGTTAAATTGCACAAGATCGCATTGGACCCCGAATTGTGAGGACGACCGCTCGTCCCTCACCTCTCGGGGACCACACCATGCCCCGTCTCAGGGGGCTAACGTGACCAAGCGTCACTCAGATGGGGTCCATCTTGACAAGCGCTAACTAACACCCTCTCGAGATTCTCCTGCGCTAGTGGCGCTCTTTACCGTCCTGGCTAGCGTCCCAGTGGTTTCGGCCTACATGGGTGTTGATCATGATCGTTGGGAACCACCCGTTACTGGATTCACGGCGTAAGATGGGTTGCTGACTGTCTCCTCGAGGGACTCTGAGTATGAGCCGGTCTGCACCGGAGAGCATTTCCAGTTGGCGCATGATGACATACTTGCATGCCTCGACCTGGTCCCGGTTGTGTCAAATAAACAGAGGCATGGCGAGTCCAGCGCCCCGCCCAACGGTCGTGGAGCGGCCTTTCTTCCGCTCGAAGCGTAACTTTGCTGGGGTGCAAGATGGCTTTCCGCTGCGAAGGACATTCCCTGTCAGCTTCGGGGGGACCCGACAGGGGTGCACCCTGCCCTGGACCCTTGGGCGACTGGCTGCTGCGATGTTGCAAACTTCCATTTCCACGTTTACGCCGTTCCAGGGGGGATTCACCACCAGCTGTTAGCAACCTCGAGGGCTAAGGTATGTCCGTTCTGGTCTCCTTTGGCGCCCTGGAAGTGAAGGAAAGTGGGCCGGAGGCGGGAGGTCTGAAGCAAACTCTCGAGCGATGGTCTCGTCCTCGAAATCAACCTCATGGATCTCCAAACGCCAACCCCTTGCGAATGGCCGGCCTCGTTTGCTCACCGCCGGATGAACTGGGGTCACATTACCCCGCAACAACCTCACAATTGCGGGGAGAGGCCGCTCGGACAAGCACCTCGCAACGCTCTTAGTCACGGGAAATAGCCAGCGAAAAATAGAGGGTGATAGCATCATTGTCCGATGCCTCATATCACGTAATGAAGGTTGGGGATTGAGGAATGGGTAGAGATCATTTCAATGCAGAAGCGCGGACAAACGGCAGAATTCCGGCTGCCTGGTCGGTGCTTGCTCGGTCTTCTGGAAAGCAGAGCCAGGGTCCTGCTGCTCGCTCGCTCGGATCATGGATTCCAAGTCCGCTATTCTGGAACGGGAAATAGTCTTGGCCGACCCTGCCATAGGGCTGAGCTTCTTCCACACCACCACAGCAGCCCAACACCACAGAAGCAGGGCCACGAGCTTGCGCTTGGGACAGCACGGCAACAGCTGTATTATTGCCAACGTTGCTCTACGATGTAGTCATGGGTCGAGGGAGGATCTTCGGGGTCTCGAAGAAAAGAAGAGCCGATGAGACAGGAGAGAGATGCTCCCCAGGCTAAGTATGCAGGAGGGAGAAGAACCTGAAGTCCCGGATAGGATTCAGGATGCGGAGCGCAGTGCCAGCAGGGGGGGGAGGGGAGGGTTCGTGTGCAGTTTTCTTCTTCCTCGTTTTTGTTGTTGTTGTATCCAGTGGCGGCGATAATGCCAGCGTTCGCCAACCCATCAGCTCGTCTCTGCGCGAAGCAACCGAATAACCCTTGGTTACGGAGTACCAGGTCCTGTGGTGGTACATACTAAGTAATGTTATGCGCAGATGACGGCCTGCCGGGGCTCGCGGGGGTGATGCTCTTAGACGCGGGATCAGTGGCGCGAGGCAAAGCGGGACAACGGTGCCCTGCCCCCGGGCAGAATGCCGCTCCCTCCCGTTCACACCGGCCGTTCACGCCTCCCTGCATGCGATTCTGCTGCTTGCCTGCTTTTGGTAATCCGAATGATGACTGCGCAGTCGAGGACAGCGGTATTATTAGACACCGAGGAGGCGAAGATAGTGCACGGCCCGGGCCTCTGCAGAAGACGGGGCTTCTGGGCTGAATTCCCTGCGTACAGGAGGTCTCTTCCTGTCAAAACGTCGAACCAACCGGCTTGGAAGACATGAACGAAACTGTCGGCTGATCGCGGTGTCTCAGAGAGCCGCCATTTGGAGCCGGAATGGCGATCGCCACCTGCCAGATGATCGTTCTGGATGCCCGCGGAACACGGCGTCGTTTTGGGAGACTGGCCCGGCTCCACGAATGAGAGGCGCCCGACCCCTCTATCGCGGTTTGCAGGACAGAGCACTGTATTCTGTATTCTGTGCATGTGCTGCAGTGCCGTGCGCTTACGGCCGCTGCCTGCCCAGGAAGAGCACATCTATCGAAGCGCCCTGCCTGTCTGACCCGGGGCAACCAATGCCACAGCCGTTGGAGTCGTATCTGCCGAACATGCACCAGGAAGGTACTCTTCCAGACTCACTGGAGAAGAGGTGCCTCTTCGAGGGCAGTCTGCTCCATGTTGACGCGAGGGGTGGAGGGAGAGTGGCTTCGCTGGCTGCTTGACACTTCTGACAAGGACTGACTACCGCAATCATGCTGGTCAGCCCCCATCATCTTGGCGCTGACGAAGGGGCCGAGGCAGGACCCCACGAAGTCTCCCAGCCCAGCTGGGTTTCGAGATGACCAGACAGAGAGAGCCTGAAGTCGCGGACCCCACCAACGGCGACCCCCCTTTTTTCGCCCAGCAGGGCGAAACCCCGACAGGGAAGGCGCGCCACCGCCTGCCACTCAACCAGGGGGCGGCCCTTCTATGGAGGATGGATGCGCGCCAACCTTTGCGTGAATGGATGCTGGATCCAAGTCGGTTGCTGGGAACGGGTTGGGTGCCAGTGTTTGGCCGGGATAGTCATCGCAACGGGCGTCATGAAACTCGGTTCTTACATAGGTACGGTACCTTCCTTGTTCCCAGCCGTCAACTGTCGTCGCCGGGAACGGGTCGAGAACGGGCAGCAAGAAATCGGTGACGGGGCAGGTGCCAAAGTCGCGCAGGCTGCAGGGATCTGGCACACCAAACCCACCCCACCCCCTTCTGGAACCCCTGCGCGACGCCGCGAGCTGACATCCCTGCTCGTTTTGAGGGCTGAGCCAGCGGGCGAGTCGAGTGGGCCGGGCTTGACCGTTTTTGGTGACGCGACCCTTCGATGCAATGCCATGCAGAAGGTGCAGGGGGCCGATCGCGCTGAGAGCATGGTGAGCCTGCAGTTCACTCCTTCCAATGGAGGGTCCCGCCTCCCAACCCCATGCCCACACCCGCCAACATGCCGCTGCCAATGAGCCAGTCTGCCTGGCTCCCCGTTTTTTCCTCGGCTTGGAAAACAGGGTCCTCGCCTCACGCACTCGTGGCTCCAATTTTCTGCCCTCGCAGAGCTTCCGTGTGTTCCGTCGTTCCGCCTGTCTTTGTGCGCCCCGTCCCCTCTGCCGCCACATCCCGTCCCGGAGACAGCCAGCCCTACGATGGCGCCTCGAGGCGGCATCAGCATCCGCGTGCGCAAAACGGGCAGAATCGCGGCCCACGCTTTGCGGTTGGGAACCGCACTGCCTATTCTGTCCAGCATGCCGAAGCTGAACTCGGTCTCCCCTGGGCCGCCTTGCTCGACATTGATCACGGCGCGCCCATTCTCTGTGTGCTCGAGGGCAGGTAACGTTGGGAATCATATCCATAAGGCATCTACCAGCAGCATGTACGGAATACAGAGGTGGTACAGAACCCACGGCAGGCGGTGGGTGCACTGGTGCCTCTCCCACCCTTCTGCGGATTACTACACCACGGCGGGGAGCAACCGAACCACACATTGCCCATTGCCGACGGGCTCCACAGGCTGCTGGGCTGAACCAATGCAGCCCGCCAGCGCGCCAAACCGCTGCTGACTGGCACTCCCCGGCCACAACCCCAGCACACAACAATTTCTCCCCCACAGCAGGCGCCTGTCCCAATGGCCTGGGCACCTGTTCTGTCGTAGCGGCGGGTGGGCTGCCGTCCATCTGCCTTTATTTTTTGATCCCTTTCACGCGATCCCCATAGTTTTGGGTTCTTGTTGTTGACCCACGCCATCTTCGCGCTCCCTCCCTCGTCTTCGCCCGATCGCTTCCCCCCCAGGCCTTGGTCCATCCATGCGCGGGGTGCTCGCTTGTGTGGTGGATTGAGCCTGCGACCACCCACCAATCCCGGGCTGAGAGGCCGGGCACCAAGGGGCTGCTGTGGGAACTGGAGCAGCTGAGGCGGTCCCGAGGGAGCAACGATCCTCTCGACGGTTGCCAGTCGCAGGGCTGCTCTTCGTATCGGCTCTCCGACTGGGCCTCGGTTCAGCTCCGGCCTCGTAAGCGGCGGTGGTGGCAAGGCGGCCGCCGCCTTGCACTTCAGCTCTCTCCTCTCTGTCGCGGCCAGCCCATCTGACATCGCCATCGCCTCCCGCACCGCTCTCCGTCCGAAAGCCTGTCCGGGACCCCGGCGGCACCCTCGACGTCATGGCCGCCATCCCCATACAGGCGCCCTCGCGAGGGTACGGGGGCAGAGACATGGGCGCCAACAGCCCGCTCCCGTCCATATCAACCGGCCGCGGCGAGGCTCTGTCGAGACCCTTTGGACCCCTAGGTCGTGTCGTCCCGTTCGACGACGACCTCTCGCCCTCAGCCGCCTCAAATCCCATGGCGATACGCGGCGGCGTTGACCACAGCGACGTCCCCCCGCCCCTGCCGCCGCCCCGGCTGGTCCCCATCAACGGCCCCGTCGACCCAAGCGTGCAGTTCAAGGAGAGCATGCGCCGAGACGATTACGGGAGCCCCGACGCCGACTCGTTTGGGCACAGCTTCATGAAGCGACGGGACATGTCGTTCAGGAGTGACTTTTCCGACGACGGATACCACAGCTTCGACAGCTTCAGGTTTGTCCCCCTCCCCCCGCCTTCTCCCCCTCGGGCGAGGCTCAGCGCCAACCCCGCCTTTCCGTGATGTGTGGACCTGACATGATGAACCTGCCATGGCTGTAGGTCCTCCGGCTTCCCTTCGCCCTTTGGTCACCATACAATGAAGAGCTTCCGTCCGAATGGCGACTCGATCGACCATTCAATGCTCGACAAGCTGAACCGTTCTGGCCGGCGCCCAGGCCTCAGCGCTTCGGTCAGCGATCTTCCGGGCTCGCGCCCTCACCACGCGCAGCTGACGACGCTTTCCCTCCCGCACCGGACCCGCCAACCATTCCTCGATTCCAGCTTCACCAAATCCCCCGGCGCCATGTCGGCGACATCCTCGGGTAATCCGCCTTTTGGCCACCACGGGCGGGGCTCCATGGATCACCGCTCCCCGCTGGGTACCGATGGTAGCGACTTTGATCGCTCACCACTGCCGCGGACGCCTCGGGTATATGCCGGGGGTCTGCCGCTGGATGACGGACCACACTCTGGTGGCTACCGCGACGATGAGGTCGACTTTCCAATGGAGGAAACGTCTCGCATGCGGAGCCTGGCAATCGAAGACCAATGGCGAGAAAGAGATTGGGACAGGGAGCGGGATCGGGATAGGGAGAGGGACCGAGACCGCGATCGAGATCGGGAACGCGAGAGAGAGCGCGAGCGTTACCAGCCGGGCCAGAAACGCCGGGCCTCGTCCCCGCCCAGCGACGACGCTGCGCTTGCAAACGACCTCCTGAGGAGGAGGGACGGCGGCCCCATGTCCAGGGGCTCGCCCACACCCCGGCTGCTCGTTATACCTCAGAATTCCCTCTCGAGCGTATCATCGGCGAGCCGAAGCGGGAGCTACACCAGCAACCTGACCGCGAGCAGCATCACCAGCATGGGTTCCTTGGGGCGTCGCTCGCCGAATGCCTTATCCCCGTCCGGCCTTTCCCCAACCGATCCTATGGGTTGTGGGAGCCCGTACCTGGCGCCTAGCTTGTCGGCTTCTCCCCGGCCCTCTTCCATCTCGCGGCCTGCCGCGGCGCCGTCACCGCATCACCACCGAACGCCAAGTGAACAGCCGTTGCCGGCCCAAGTCACTCGCGCAGTGGCGTCGCCGCGGAAGCTTGGGGAGGTTCCAAAAGGCCACAGCAGCTTGGCAGTCAAGTTGAAGGGCCCGTACATGTGCGAGTGTTGCCCCAAAAAGCCCAAGAAGTTTGAAACGGAAGAAGAGCTGAGGTACGATGCCTTAACTCCCTCCCTCGTTCCGCTCGCAGCTGACTGACCGTCCCTTTGCAGAACGCATGAGGCCGAAAAGCAATACGAGTGCTCGTTCTGCGGAAACCGCTTCAAGAACAAGAACGAGGCCGAAAGGCACCAAAACTCGCTCCATGTCCGGCGCCACAGCTGGTCATGCTCAGCGTTAACTGGCTACGAGCGGGCATTTCACGACAGCACGGCACGGCCCGGCGAGGCTGACTTTTGCGGGTATTGCGGCGAGGAGTTTCCCAGGAGCGGCCAGAACCAGGGCGGCGCCACTGTCAGCGAACAGGATTGGGAGGACCGCATCCGGCATCTTCAAGACGTGCACAAGTTCCGGGAATGCAACTCCAGCAAGAAGTTCTACCGCGCAGACCACTTCCGCCAGCATCTCAAGCATAGCCACGCCGGAACCAGCGGGAAGTGGACAAATATGCTTGAGAACGCTTGCATGATCGAAGAAGACCCACCGGTCCCTGCGAGATGAGTTGTCGACCGTCTCAGACGGATAGTGGACAGAACCTAGTCTTGGCAGCCGCTGAAGCGGGATCTGCTCACATCGGAAAGTGACGGTGGTACTCGGTCCGCCGATGCTTTAAGACCACAACCGGCGCCGAAACGGAACGGGAGCCACCAGGCGCGGCGTGGTCCTTGGCTCATGAGTGACCGCAGAGACTAGAGGAGCGCTACGGCAACTGCACCACCCCTGGCCAGTTTCTTAGCCTTTCCTACTGGCTAAGTGGGCTGCGCGAGCTCCGTAGCAAGCAGGCAGAGTTGCAATGTGGCATGGATGCAGGATCTTGATCTGGCGCCAGTCAGGTCGCGGAAGGAAGAGCGTCGGTCCATCCCGCGTTGGCGACTTCGATGCGGAGCCAAGGTGATCCCGCCGCCCCTCCCCCAAGCCGCTTTTCCGCCGTCTTGGGCGCCTCGGGAGGAGCGTCGTTCCTCCGCTAAAGATGACCCGCGAGCCAGGGTGTTCAACGACCTCGGACATGGCCGCCCATCCGGCACCTATTTCGTCTGGTTCACGGCTGGTGGCTGGACTGGGGAGTTGCCAGGGCCCAGGCGCTCGATATCGCGGGCGATTTTAATATGTGAACCTATGAACTCTCTTGCAGAGGCATAGTAAGTTTTTAAGACCTGGAAACGAAGTTACGACTGGAGGCATTTGCATCACTACGCACGGCATGGCCGGCTTTGCGCTTATCCGGCGTCCAGGGTCACATTGGATGATATCAGGGTAGCTGGGCTTCAGCTTCGCATTTTGTCGTTCCCGGGATGCCTGCCCACCAGGTACCTCAGGCTCTTGGAAACGTGGAGCTTCAGGTGAGCATTCGGGCTCGGGGTTGGTCTGGGGTCTTTATCGGCGCACTTGGGGTAAATAGGACGCCATCTCGCTGTGGTCACGACCAACCACATCTTCAAACGACATAAAAGTGAATTTATATTCCCTATTTTCCACTTGATGTTTTACTCGACCGTGTGCGCTTGTCTGGTGCGGATTTCGGGCTTGCTCCTGGCCACCCGCCCCCGGATTGGCAGGGGTTGCAAGAAAGAGCCCAGCCCCTGAGCGCGCCCCGCTGTCGATCACTGCTGCGGGGCAGGGTCCGAGAAAATTGTCCAGGGAACATTGACCTCTTGGAATAATGTTATGCACGACACTTAACAACCTCGGCCGAGACATCGGCAGGATTTCACAACATCAACGGCTTTTGCCCACAACCAACCTACACGTCTCTCCCTACATACTCAGGTACACACACAGTCGGCCTCCAGGCCCGACACCGCAAATTCGTCGCCATGGCCCTAAATCGCATCAACGGCCCCGACCAGCTCTATGTCGGAGGGCAAGTCCTTTTTCCTCCCATCCACAGCCCCGCCCCACCGAGAGGGTCGGGTGTCCCTCCTCCCCGAGCGCGAAACTAATGCCGTTGCTCAGTGTGTTTGGAGTTAGTCGGGCACGTCTTATCCAGGAGCACAAGATAACCCACGTCCTGTCTGTCATCAAGTACGCGCTGAACCGAGACGATGACGCGTTTCGCGATATCGCGCACTTCAGTGTCGATATCGACGATATGGACGACCAGGACATTCTGGTGCACCTGCCCTCGATGGTCCGCTTCATTGACCTCGGCCTCCGTGGAGATCCCGTCCCGGATGAGCCCGTGGCCGACGACGAGACGCAGCCTACCCCGCCAACAGCAGCGTCGCAGAGCAGCCCAAGTCTGCCCAGATCTCCCTCTCCCGGCGCCGTCCTCGTCCACTGCGCCATGGGAAAGTCTCGCTCAGTCACGGCCATCATCGCTTACCTCCTCTGGAAACACCCTCACCGTTTCGGCAAGGCAGACCCGACGACAACAGCCCAGCAAGCGGTGGCGCAGGCGCTCCAGTGGGTCCGCGAGACCCGGCCCGTGGCCGAGCCCAACGACGGCTTCATGCGCCAGCTTGAGTTGTGGTGGGATATGGGCTGCCCCGCCGGCAGCGACGACGCAGTCGAAAAGGAACCTGCATACCAACGCTGGCTGTACAAACGCGAGGTCGAGGACGCCGCACGCATCGGGAGGGCGCCCGACTGGATCCGCTTCGAGGACGAGGAAACACCGGCTGGTGACGCCAAATCCGGGAGTACTAGCAACGGGGCATTTGACACGGACCTCAGGTGTAAGAAGTGCCGGCGCGTGCTGGCGACCGGAGCCTTCGTTGTCCCGCACCGGGGGCGGGGAAATGCGGATCCTTTGGACTGCCCTCACTTCTTCATCGAGGCGCTCTCGTGGATGCGGTCGATCCTCGAGGAGGGCGAGCTTGATGGCCGCCTCATATGTCCAAACACGAAGTGCGGGGCGTCCATCGGCCGTTATGCCTGGCAGGGCTTCAAATGCAGCTGTGGCGAGTGGGTTGCACCCGCGTTCTCGCTACAGAACAGCAAGGTCGACAAAGTGGTCACCAACAAGAGGGGGGGCGATGGCTCTTCCACCATTGCCGACCGGATGGCCGCCTTAGGTATCCGCATGCCTCCAGCGGCGGTTAGAACATCTGCTGAGGCGAATCCTGTCACCGATACACAGAGATGCAAGGGAAACCTGTGATGAGCGGCAGGATCGGACGAGCACGTTCGCGCCATAGGACTGGGCATGCGATCATCTTGAGATGCTTCCTCAATCGGGAGGTGTTGCGGTTGCTGTTGCGGCTGCGTTGCGGCTGCTCGACGCAGTCCTGTGCGCGCTTCCTGGACACATTGAGGGAGGCGGCTAGCCTCATGCTTTACCTTTGAGACTCCAAGACTGTGACTGCCCGTTTGGATGTGCGGCGTAATATCGCTGTTGGTTTATGAGGGCCCAGTGACAGGGAGGACTTGGGACCGACCCGAAGATTGGAAACAAGGGACTCTACATGGACGAAGCGCCAATGTCCCACGTTTCTTCGAGAGGCATACGATGGCCAGTGGCCGGGCTGCGTTCCAGTTCGGTTTGGCGCTAGCACAGCTGCCCGAAAACCACGGGGCCTTGAAGCAAGGTCGGCCATTGAAGACCGCTCTCGTTTCCCATTACTCGAGAACTGGGAACATGCTGTCTAGTGAGCTTGGTGGGGGGGTTCGGGGAGTTTCAAGGATCCCGAGCGAAGTGACAGCGATAGCTGGGCCCGTGGCATTTCGGCATGGTTCCCGGCGCTTTTGCCGCTCTATTCATTCCTCGGTGGGGTGAAGAAAGTTGATCATGCTTTCACGGCTCATGCCGGATTCACCCCGGGCCAAACTCCACGATCCCCACCACGTCTCCGTCGGCGAGCAGATCGGCCCCGAAGAAGATCGGGCTGGGGCAGCGAAGCTGCACAGGGCTGACTATGCATGACAGCCGCCATCAAGGCCAGCTGGCGTGTGGTGACAACGCATTTCTGTCAGCACTAGACTTCCACGAGGCCGCACGCGTGCATCTCCCAACGTAACCTCTAACGGGTCATTGGAATAATCGGCCTCCACCCCTATGCCGATAGACCCATGTGCGAGGCATCTTGAAGCTCGAGGTAGCTATCCCACGCAAAGTGGAGTTGTTGTTAGAACCCAGTCCCAGTGGCTTCTCTAATAATGCCAACGGTGGCAGAGGGCGATGCGCGGGATTGCCCACACTTGCTGTCGCGCGGCGGCAGGGGTGCCTCCCCACCGCACCCCATGCCATGTCCATACAGAGCTCATATCCAACCCGTGGTCAGATGGGGAAACAATGCACCGTGGAGGATGGAAGCCGTTTTCCACGGCGGGCTCGGCATGATATTTGGTGCCATTCAAGTCCGCAGTCCTTTGGCTGATAGGGAGAGCCGCGAATGCAATATCCGCGCTTCCAAAAAGAGAAGACGCTAACATGTACATACAAATTCATCGGCATCTTGAGGAGCAGGAAATGGGGCTGTGAGTCAGGAGCACTGACCAGAAAGCCAACTCTCGCCGAAAGAATGGTTGGCACATCATTGCGACTCCCGATGCTTCGCAGCACCGCTATGACTGCCGGAATGGGACGTGGTTGCGAGCGAGTGCCCGAGATACACGCCACGTTCATCGCCAAGTGGGGGGCAGAGGGGGCTGAGCCTGAGCAAAGAATCCCTCCAGCTGCTGTGGGGTGGTGCGCAGGGTCCACACCCTGAAAGCCGCCAGCCCAACAGCAGCAACGGCGCACCCCAGCCTTCGGGTATTCATCTGCCATGGCTTGCCATGCGTGAATCGTCGGGGAGTACGGAGTATCCTGGAGGCAGAGCGCGAGAGGTAGGGAGTCGGCGAGTGCGGGGTCACTCCCTCCTGGCATCCGAATGGTCGAAAAGGTCGAGCCAGCCACCGCCCGAGCTTTAGAGCCGGATGGTCACCTCATCATGGTAGGTTCTTGGGGACCATCGGGAAGAAGGTGGGATCTTGCATCCGCTCACGATTGCGTTTCGCGATCTCGAGTTGCCTCTTTCTGTTCAGCCGTTGCTGATAGAAGGTGCTGCGAGCAGCGGTATGTCAGCACGAGAAACAGCAGCGGCCCAAGAGACAGCGGCCTCACCTCTTCAGCTCAAACACTCGGGGTTCCTCGTCGTCCTCCGCTGGCGAGGTGGCAGCAGCGTCCTGGCCGGTCGGTTCCGTCTTGTCCTGTGTCTTTTGGCCGTCCTTGTTGTCCCCGTCGGCCTTTTCCTCGGACTGCTCCTTCTTGTCGCCCTTGGCCTCCTTTTCCTGCTTCTTCTTCTTCTTCTCCTCGTACTCCTTCTTGACGAGTTCGATCTCCTCGTCAAGTTCCCGCTTCCTGCGTGCGTCAATGGCGGCTTGGTCGATTTTGGGCGTGCAAAAGCCGGGGTCTTTGAGGTGGGCGGGACAGACGTAAAACCAGTCCTACACGGGCGTCAGACGGCGACCACGCGAAACACATCGATTTCAGAACAAGCGCGCACCTTGTTGTCGGCGGTGATGAGCACGCTGGTGCTGAGCTTGTAGCATATGTCGCACGACTTGGCTTTCGTCTCGGCTACCTTGCGGTGGACATAAACGTTGGGGAACGCCATGGCTCGGGCCGTCCGAGAATGTGAGCCGAGGGGCTGTCCGACAGCGACGATGCGCTGCTGGTGTTGTCGCGCGAGGCGGTCGGGTTCCTGCCGAGGGCGAAGGGGCCGTGAAGAGTGGGGCCCTCGAGGGGCCGCAGCGCTGAGCCTGAGGTTACTGAGGTGGACGCCCGCTCGCACAGACCTTTGCTTGGCGCCAAGGCCAAGATGAAGAGCATGACGTCACGCTTCAGACGGACAAGAACACTTCCAGCTCAGACTTTGAGGATGGATTGCCTGGGAGCGTGGCCAAGCTGTCGAAGAATTGTGAGCCGGCGATGGCGCCATGAATTCTCGATTCCGAGAAAACACGCTGGCTCCCGGCTTTACCTACTCTGCTATTCTCAGGGGCCGACTCCCAGGAAATCGGCCGCTGCTGGCTTTGCACGCTGAGTGTGGCGAGAGAGGACGGCGTTGGACAACAGCAGACAGCAGAAGGGCGAGGCTCAAGTAAGAAAGTTCTAACTCGAAGGGCAACGGCATGAATGGACAGAAGAGAAAACTCGTCGCCAAGGATTTGCAGCGATGACTCTGCGCTCGCCCGCCCACAAGCCTCATGACCCCAACACGATTGACCACGCTGGAGCCGAGAAAGACCGTGGCGACAACGAAACGCACCGTGGTGATCGGTCCATATCTCCAACGGCACGCTTATTAGCTCCTGGCGATGCCCGTCCAACCCCCAACCGGCCACCTCGGCATGATCCTAGACGTAGAGTGTCGAGCGTGGGGAATATCGAAACCCGAGGGAGAGAGGGGAGGAGGGTTCGTGACAGCCAGCCGCTAATTATTCGCGACAGCGAGAGGGCGAGTGGAACACCACGAAGATATGGGTAATAACAGATCTCGGCGACATCGCAAGATGCCACCGCCGCCTGAAATTGCCATCAGATGTTTTGCAGGCAAGAGCTCGAGACGGATCTTGATTGGCGGCCTGGCATTGGAACCAGGAAGGGGAAACAGAATGGAAGTCGCGAGAGGTGGGGTGACGGACGGGCAGGCCCGGAGTGGGCCGACGGAAGCTATGACCGCATTGCCCGCTGTTCCTGGACCCCTCCTCCTAGGCGCCCGTGCCCCTCCGCCAGGCTAGAACAGCATCAACGAGACGCTGTCGGTTTCCGTGGTGTGACACCGCATCTCACCCAGCCCCATCTCGCCACGACCGCTGCAAACCAGCCTAGAAGATGAAGTAATTAGCATGCCTCCGCCTCAGCGCTGCTCCTCGAGTTCCCGACGCAGCCCGATCGGCCCCACCCACCGCCATCGTTCCCACCGCCCACGCCCCGCGGCCTGTGTGCGGCCGACCGACTGGGGACATCCAAACGCTATCCCGCGATTTATCGAAAGCTTGATCCCTGTGCTTAGTCTCGACGGCGGGCGTCACGCTTCGAATATATAACCTCGTCGCCACTCGCACGCCGCACACCGCACACCCAACGCTGCAGCGGCAATGGCGCCCCAACTCATTCGCTTGCCCGACGGGCAGCATTTCACCGTGACGCCTGTCTTCGCAGGTCTGTTCTTCAAGTGGAACGAGCTCAGCACCCACAACAACGCCTTTCCGATCGGCTGGACCATCGTCATCCACACCGAGGGCGGAAGCGAGGATAACGCAGACGGGGGAACACACACGCACCCGGTCGCGGATACGGAGAGCCCCGGGGGCACCTGCAGTCCGGGAAAGAAGACTCAGATCCACTCGTTCAAGAGGCCGACTCTCCAGAGCGACAGCCTCTTCATCTCATCCATCTCGAACCCCTCCAGCTCCGACTTCCGCCCGGCCGCCAGCCCGACGAGGCAGATTGCCATGATGGTCTGGGTTACCCTCTACTGGTACTTCCACCAACCGCCCCCGTCGGCGACCCTGACCACCGAAGCCTCCAAGCTGACCCCGAAATCCGGCAAACCACGAGGCGAATGGCGCGTGCGCGTGAAGCGGGACGGCGTGCTGCGGCAGCGGAACCTGATACCCAAGTTGGAACGGATGGGTCTGATCTCGAGCTTCAGCTCCGCAGTGGGAACCGCTTTGGAGGATAGCGATGACGTGTGGGCGAACATGTTCGTCACGCGCCGCGGCTTTTGGCAGATACCGGGGCGCTTGTTCCTCTTCACGCTCCAACCCGTCGGCAGGAACGCCAAGTCGTTCCCCGGATCGCCCGCTCCGAGCCGGCCATGTTCGCCGGCACAGGGAGAATTCGCAGCCCCCGTCGCGCCCCATTTTGCCGTCGCGCAGGCGAGCGACCTCCCAGGGGCAGCCCCGCCCACTGCCATCATAAGCGTGCCCTCGTTCCCCATCGGCCCCTTCTTCAGCGCCTCGCACCTCCCCACGTACTACCCGCCCCCGCCGCTGCAGTACGCCATCACCAACCACACGCGCCACCCCCTCCGTCCCAAACCCCCTCGCATGGGCGAGGTCTTCTACACCCGCTTCGTGCCCTCGGTGGGGCAGTACCTCTCGTTCCGCGTCGCGTCCATTTCCCCCAAGCCAGTGCCGTACATGGGGCCTGTCGGCCCCAATCCACCGGCGGAGCACCAGATCCTGGCCATGGCCGATTCGGCCCTGCTCGAGTCGTGGCATGCGAAGCCGCGCGTCTCGGCCTTCTGGGGCGAGTACGCGACCGGCTTCTTGACGAACGCACTGCAGAGCCGCCACAGCTTCCCGGTAATTGGTCTGTGGGACGGCGTGCCGTTCGGCTATTTCGAGCTGTATTGGGCCAAAGAGGATCTGCTGGGCCGGTATGCCGGATCAACTGTCGACGACTGGGACCGCGGGTGCCACGTTTTAATCGGGGAGGAGTGGGCGAGGGGGAGAGTGCAGCTGTGGCTGACCAGCTTGGTGCATTGGCTCTTTTGCGCCGACTATCGGACCATGAACATTTGCTTGGAGCCGAGAGTGGACAATGCAAGGTCAGTCCATATCGAGCCGCGTCTAGGATTGGACGGTAGCTAACGGCCTGCGCAGATTCATTCAGCATTTGGAGTATGCCGGCTTCACCAAGGAGAAGGAGATCGCATTTCCTCATAAGCAAGCGTGGTTTGGAAGACTGAGGAGGGAGAGTTGGGAAGGCCCTGCCCTGTAATACCTGGTTGTTGGGCGATGGTGGCGATGGTGAACGATCTCTGCTCATCGCGAACGCTGGGCCTCGGGATAGACAGGCTGGGTCTTGGGTACGCACTTAGCGCCGTGACGAGCTGGCGGGATCAAGACGCAAGACGCAAGGGGAGGAATGGCCCACAGAGGTTTTCCAGGGAGTGCGATAAACACCGACGAGCAAGCCAGGACCGGTGATCTATGTCTTGATATTGGCGCCTGTTTCCGCGCTGAGCGTGTGGGTGTGCCGGTACAACCGGGCATCTTCAAAAGGGTATCAATATCCGTAATCCTCTTCGTCATCTTCAAACACATGATCATCGTCCCTGCCGGAATCCGGATCTCCGTTGCCTTCCTCGTCGTCCTGGAAGTCGGCGTATTCCCCGGCGTCGTAGTCGTCTCCACCCATCTCCTCCATCTCGGACTCCTCGCCGTCAGACAGGGGAACGGGGTTCTGTTGGCGGTGCAGTTGCAGCCTCTCGGCGAGGGATAAGGGCTTGGCGACGGCAGCCCCTCCTTCAGATTCCTCGTCCCCCTCGTCTGAGCTGGAAAGCCCAGACCAGTCAGCCTCTTCGCCACGAGCGTCACTGGTGTGGGCGTTGACCCCATCGCCCTGCTCCTCGTCGTCCTCGTCCTCGGAAAGGACTCTCCGAGCTCGGCGACCCGCAGGCGTCTTCCGCAGCCCGTCTTCCTCTTCAGCTCTGGACCAAATGGTAGGGATTTTGGGACTCGCTGCGCGTGCGCGCTTCCGAGGAAAGTCGTCATTCGAATCCCCTTCATCTTCAGACTCTACAACACGTCTCCTGGGGCGTTTCAATCTTGATACGCGGGGCGCTGGCTGCTCAGAATCCTCAGCTGGCTCACCCGACCCCTGGAGGGTTGCAGATGATTGCTCCGGGCTGGAAAAGGCAGCAATACTTCCGTGGTCGTCGCCTGTGACGTCGATTACCCCGTCCCGGGCACTGCGAGGGAGCGAGCCGGAGGCAGACGATGAACTGTCCTCGCTACCCTCGCTGCCTTGATCGCTGCCTTCATCTTCCAGCACGGCCAAATCATCCCGGGGGTCAGAGTCCAGACTACCGTCGCTGATATAAGAGTCATCAATGCCCTCACTCTCGTACTCATCCGGTTCACCGTCGTCCTCCCTGTCGGATGTATCCCAATCTACGTCTCCCTCGCCGTCCCCCAGTAAAAGATCGTTGATATGATCGAACCCTTCCCAAAAAAACTGAACCATGGGCCAGATGGCGACGCCTCCGAAGCTCGCCCGCTTGATGTCAATACCGTCCCCGAGTAGATCCTCGGCCAGTGCCTCCAGAGGAATTTGGGCCTCAGCGAATTCACGATGATTCTCAAGGTCTGGCCAGCAATACACGTGGTGGCCATCTTCGCCGAGGCCCGACTGCTCCTCAAAGGTGGTAAGCGAGTACCGCTTGACCAAGTCCGAAGTGCACCAGCGCAGGTGCCGCTGCCTGTGCTCGGTCGGGCTGGTGGCGTAATAGACTGTCTTGAGATTCTCAAACGCCTCAAAGAGCGCAGAGGACCGGTCGTGGAGCACGGCGGGGTCGACGGCGAGGTGCCGGATGTGCTCGCTGAGTCCGGGAAGCGGAGGTATGGCCTCGAGGTCCAGCATCACGGCGTCGATGAAGCCCAGAAAAACAACATCCCTTGCCAACTTGAGCCGGAGGACGCCATCGCTACCGAAGGGGAGGGTGTCCGGGAAAGACTTGAGAGCGAGCTGGCGGCTCTCGTGATGTACGGCCAACATGGCACGAGCAGGGCGGGTTTGCTGTTCCAGAAAGGGGCCTTCGGAAGCCACCACCACTCCCCGGGCTCCATCATTCTTGTTGGGGCGCTGGTGGAGGTGAAGCCAATAGACACACGACTTGGCAGTGAGCTCTGGGCAGAAGAAGGCCCACACGCGGTGGCGGAGTTCATAGGGCAGGCGCTGGAATTGCGGAAAGAAGTGGTCGCCGTCGTCGGACGACAAGTCGAGCCCGGGGCAGCCAGTACCGCCTTCTTCAAAGCCAGACCTGTCATCATCCGAGTCGGCCGCTTCCAGGTCAAACGGGTTGATACGGGAGCCGTCCGTGCCAGAATCAGATGCGGCGGAAGCTGATGCATCCGATTCATCGCCTTCGTCCGGCTCGGGGTTGTGGTCGGGCTCGACGAGGTAGCCGATATGGTCCGATCCTTCCGATCCCTCCGACCCTTCCGAGTCCGACATCCTCGTCGTTCTCTGGGATGCGGTTTGGCGGTGGTTGATGGGGGTTTTTGTTGGCTGTCGCGTCGTGACGCGTTTGATGAGTCGCGAACGACGCCAAGGCGGCGTCAATTAAAGTTGATGGGCGCTGCCCTGGCCCACTTTGGATGGCAAGGATTCGGACACGTGAAAGATTCCAGATTCCAGACTGGCGGCTGCCTACGTACCGTAATTTTCGCCACCCGGCGCACACATGTTGGCACGAAGAGGAAACGCTTCACAAGACTGAGCTCGTGCAACCAAGATGCATGCCAACGTCAGGACAATACAGAATACGTGTCGACTTAGTCGTGCATAGGAAGATAGGGGAGCAGGAAAGCCGGGATGCGCGGTGGCGACGTGCCGTATTGCAGGAAACATAATCTGTACCGAATACAGTACATGCAGAATACAGAATACAGTACCTTGCACACAGAATACAGTACAGAATACAGAAGTACGAATACAGAATTCACGTTGTGTGTCTCCTGCTGTGTCAAGTGTTGTTCACCACGTCCAAACTTGCCGGTATTTACTACGACCGGGAGGAGTCGTTGGAAGCACTCGCTCGGGCGGAGGACATAATACGAAGAGAGAAACGGAAACGAACCTAATGAATGCATTGGCCGGTGTGTTGGAACTGACTGCCGGGCCCAAAGTGGGGCCGAGTCACGGCCGGCGGGGTAAGGGACTCCTGGCGGACGACCTGCGGCGGAAGACGGACAAACATTTCCCGGTAAAGCTTCAGCAGCGCCCTCAGGGTTGGGAATTGGAGAGAATCGTCGAGCATTATGCGGGGTAGGACTGCAGTTAGCGTCTTTGGCCTGGAGCATGGCTGGTTGTGTTTGAGCATTCCAGGACCGACAGGTTGGCCGGGGAGGGGGATTTGCCGGCCTGGCAGGCCTGGGAGGTAAGGACGACAAGAAACGTCCAGTGGATGGCGGCTCGGGGATAATTCCCGTCTCGGTGGAAAATGTATCCCCTACCTGCCTCTGCCTGGTGTATAAGGGCTCTCAGCACCCCCATCCTCAGTCAGGGCCTGAGTGGGAAGATCAGGTAGATTGCCAACTCCATACGTGCATCCCGAACTTAGTCCCAGATCGACGCTGCATCTAAAACAATGGCTTCTCATTCCGAATTTGGCGAGAGAACCGCTGGGTCCGAGGTCACCCGGGTGTTTGCCGACCAAGTCCGGGGCAAAACGAGTACGGCCACGGGCATCCCGATTCACATCCGCTCCCAGGCGCTTTGATGGCTGACATTTCTCCCAGTCTTGGTCACGGGTGTCAGCCCAAAAGGAATCGGCTCGGCGACTGTCCTCAATCTTGCTTCCCAAAGCCCCGGTCTCCTAATCCTCGCTTCACGGACCAGGGCTCGAGTTCAAGAAGTCGCCGCCCAGGTCGCCGAGAAGTACCCCGGCACGCGAGTCGAAATCGTCACCCTGGATCTGGGTTCACAGAAAGCAATCCGCCAAGCCGCTGCCGACGTGGCTGCCCTGACCGACAGGCTCGACATCCTCATCAACAACGCCGGCATCGTCGTCACGTCCCGCCAAGCGACACCCGAAGGCATCGAGCAGCAGTTCGGAACCAACCACATTGGCCCCTTCCTGTTCACCAACCTTCTGCTGCCCCTCCTCCGCAAGGCAGCCGAGACCAATGTCCCCGGCGCGACACGGGTCGTGTCTCTCAGCAGCGCGGGCCACAGGCTATCGCCCATCCGCTTCTCCGACTACAACTTCGAGGGCAAGGAGGTCCCTCCTGAGGAAGACCACTTCAAGCCGTTGCCGGGCGCCTTCGGGAAGTGCGCCCCTGATGGCTATAACGGAATTCTGGCCTATGCCCAGAGTAAAACAGCAAATATCCTGTTCACGCTTTACCTGCAAAAGCATCTCCCTCGCCTGGGAATTACTGCTTACACTCTCCACCCCGGCAGTAAGCCCAACCTTATTCCCATCTCCGCGGGTGATGCCGCTCGCTGACTGAAGTTCCCGCGCAGCGATCGAAACCGACCTCAGTCGTGACCAGGACGCGGAATTGACGGCCCAGTTCTATAAAGTGGCAGCGTACTGGAAGACCGCCGATGAAGGGAGTTCTTGCACCTTAGTAGCGGCCTTGGACCCGGCGCTCAATGGTCAGCTTCTATTCTCTAAGCGAAATCATACCTCAGCACTAACATTATACAGAAACTAAGGGGCTGTACCTCTCCGACTGCCAAATCACCGAGCCCTTCGCTCATGCCAGCGATCCAGCTGCCGCTGATCGTTTGTGGAAGCTGAGTGAGAGCTTGGTCGGGGAGGAGTTCAACCTTGGAAGCTGAGGCGCCGTTCTGGCGATTGTTTCCCGGCATAGGCCTTGGGCCCGAGGTACAATATGCGGAGAGTTTGAGGAAGCATACCTAAGTTACGTAGAGGCAGTCATCAATAAGTTGAGAAGCATCTACGATCTCTGAACGCACTTAAACGACGTAACCAATCAAAAAAAAAAAAAAAAAGTGAAAACGAGAAAACAACACGACTCACGAGAACGCCGAAATAGAATAGGACAAGAACGTGGTGAGACAAGATGCCTCGAGCAATCTCATTATCCATGGACATGTACATGGCAAATCACGCCACGCCAGAGTCGGACATACTTCTTCCCCTGGCCCGTGCAGACGTGCACTCAGACGGGCGAAGGGCGGAGCTCACCACCTCATACTGGCGTCATAATACGATGATAAAGGAGCCGAGGCCATCGAAGACTCTGGATTTATCCGGGGCATGAATCCAGGGTGATGAAATGCGACCTGACAACGGCATTGAATCTCGATGGTTGCCTGTCACCTGAGAACCTACAGGCTCTCATACGCTCCAAATGGATACATGTCCATCGAATCAACTACCAAGGCGGCTTACATGTGTGCGAATTACTTGGATGCCGCCGCTGTGCTTAACTCCCGTCGACCTAGAACAGTTAGTTTTAATTGTGAGATTGTACCTTAGACGCTTGACAGCAAACGCACCGGAACTCGCTCTTGTTTCCGCTTCTCAACACAATCGAGGTGTACCAAAGCACATGCACCAACATCAAGATGGTTAACACCAACGGAAAACCAACTGTTCCCGAGCTGCTTTTTCACACTACGCTAACGGTTATCGACTATCACCGGGATACGTCGGGCTCGACGAGAGACGTCCACGTCCTCGGCACACACACCTCCCTCTCCGCGGCCAAAGTATTTGCCCTCATGGCACTCGAGTTATTGGGTTACGACGAAGATGATTTCGACGAGTATAGCACTCGTGTCGACAGACCGGTAGAAGAATGGGCACACGGCGACGGCGTATTGGTGTACGCGAAAACCCCACAGGGCCAAGAGTTCCTGGTCGGCGTTGATACCAAACCCAACAACGAGTGCCTACGCGCTGCCCCAAGCGGCGACAGCCTGCTGCTTGGCCCCGACGACCACGTGCACTACGTCCTACATAGCAGAACGGACTTTAACCAGGACAGGAGCGGGGCCTACCAGACCACCGAGATCCAGGGCTGTTACTTGCGGAAGGCACACGCCGTGGCCGCTGCGAAAGCGACTCTGCAAGAAGCCCGCGAAGAGTATGCTCAGTACGACGAACGCGATGACGAGGAGTCGGAAGCCGAGTGGCCCTTTGGTGGGGACGTTGTTGTTCATGCAGTCGCGCAGACCGGGGAGAACTCTACAGTCGCTGTAAAGACTGTGACGGGTGCCCATAGAAGACATGGCAAGGGCCGATGCTGAAATGGACCTGAGCCTGACATTTACGGAGTGGCGCTTCTCGACTCTGGAGTTTGCGTGTGAAGCGGACCTAAATTGATCAAACATTTCTTTGCCAATGCCTCCTATGCACCCTGATAATTATCCTGCAATGCTCTCCAACACGCGGACCGCGGGGCCAGCTAGCACGGCAGGTCGAGACATAGGCGAGCACGAACTCACTGTGAGATGCAAAGTTCTCATACACCGGGAGGCCATATTGCAAGCATGAAGCCCAAGACGGATCTACCTACTAGTACCATTCCTTGTATTATCGCATCCAATTCTCGCGTAACGCTTAGAATGTGCCACACGAGACAACATTAAACACTAACGAATCCGACCTGGATAGAGAAGGTATGTGACTACGTATACCTCGACGTACCCTAGTGTTCGCTATGGATGCTTGCTGAAAATACAAAAGAAAACACACCTGCAGTGTCCAAGAGGCACATTACAGCCAAGCATCCACCCACGCTACCCAAAGCGCTCGCTGCGAGCATCCATCTCATCGCGATCCATCCACCCAGTTTGGCAAAGCAGAAGAAGTCCAGTCGGTAGTTCCAAAGACCAACTCTGTTACTCGGAGGAGCAAGACACCCAATGTATGATGACCCTCGCCCAAAACAGAACAGAGAGGGCAAGAAGCCGTTAGAGCTTGTCAAGGTTTTGGTGAAGGTCTCTCCTGCTGGGTAGTCTCGAGTGGCTCGAGCGCATGTCCTAGTTCCTCGTCTGGTACGGAAGCGCCTTGCTGCTCTATATTCATCATGGCGGCGCGGTTGTTTCTTGTCTTCCAGGCAGGCGTGCCAATGTACTTGATTGCTGTGGGCATGAGTGAGCGCGAGTTCAGTCCAGCACGAAGACGATAGCAAGAAGACTTGAGAGAGGGGAAGCGACTTGCCTCCATCCTTGCTATCGTCAAATATTCCCTCAACCTCCTCAATGGTCTTGTTGGCAGTCTCGGGGAAGAGTAAAAGAACATGAATAAACATGGTGGCGCAAAACACGGCGAAGAGGACGTAGACTTTCCAGCGAATCTTTTCAAACGCAGGAGGAACAAAATAGGCAAGAGCAAAGTTGAACGCCCAGTTGGCCGAAGTTGCGAGAGCGACGGCCTTTCCACGAAGGCGCAGTGGGTAGAGCTCGGGAGGGTAGGTCCACGACACGGGGCCCCAGGTCGGCGCATAGGTGGCGACGAATAGAAAGGTCGAGGCGATGATGGCCTTGGCCGGCTTACCGGATACGGCCATCGACTCGGCGGCCGACGTGAACTCGCCCGGATATGGGGCGCGCGAGTAGACGGCGAAGAGAACGGCGTTGACAACGAGCCAGATGCACATTAGGGCGGCTCCAACGAGGAGGGTCGGGCGGCGACCCCAGCGGTCTAGCCACAACAGGGCCGGGACAGTCATGGCGACGTTGATGGCAAAGCCAACACTGCTGGTGCCGAGGACCCCAGTAGTACCTTGGTTGGAGTTAGCTCTCTGCGCGTCCCGCTGCCACCTCTTCTCGCTTACCTGCTTTCGAGAGTCCTGCCATCTCGAAGACGTAGGTTATGTAGTACATCTGGACAAACAGTGTTAGTGAGGTTGTCTCGGGCGGTGGAGGATTGTCATAGAGTACCATGACATTCATGCCCGTGAGCTGCGACCAAACCTGGGTGAAGATGCCGATGGTGGTGCGGTTGATCATGCGTGGCGCGAACAGCTCGACCCAGCTGGCATCGGCGTGACTCCTCTCTTCGTTGATGGCTCGTGAGATTTCCTCGAACTCATGCTGGACAAAGGGGCAATCAGGGTTGCCGTTTCCATGAAGTTTAGCAAGGACGTCCCGGGCCTCATCTCTGAGACCCTTCTTGAACAACCAGCGGGGAGACTCAGGCTCTGACCGGAGCCCAGCCCAAAGCATGATAGCGGGGATCATCTGCAGGCCCCAGGGGATGCGGAAAGCGCCCGTGCCTTGTATAAAGGAGCAACCATAACAGATAAAGTACATGATCATGATGCCCCAGGTAATGGCCCACTGCTGAAAGCCAACGAGCCGACCCCGTCGGGTAGGGGGCGCCACCTCGGTGATGTAGACGGGAACCTGGGCCGAACAGATGCCAACCGAAAAGCCGTTTATGGCGCGACCAATGGCGAGCATGGGGATGTTGACCGAGCCACAGACAATGGCAGAACCGACGATCCTGCAGGTTGACAGCCAATGATCAGCGAGGTGAGAGCAAAAAGGGTTGAATGTCAGTGATTCTCAATGCTACTCACCAAAATAGTGAGCCGATCATGACCGACTTCTTCCGTCCAAAGCGGTCCGAGACCCAACCCGAAGCAAGGGCGCCGAGCCAGGAACCGCCAGGCATGGCGGCCACGATACCGCCCTGGGTTGTCGAGGAAGGGCCCAAACAGAGGCCATTCTCGTCAAAACCCCTCTCGTTGAACATACAAAGGTAAGGTTGCGTTGAAATGATGGCCGACATGGACGTGATGTCAAAACCAAACAGGGCGCCGCCTGATTGCTCGATCCGTGTTTGTTAGCATCCTGACCTGCGCCTCCCACCACTCTGCGGGCCGGGTTGTCGAAAGGTTGTTGATGGTCCAGATTGCTTGATACAAACCCAAGAAGGGGAGAATAGCCGGGCACGCGTTTGGGAGACGAGGGGGTCTGATGACTTACCGATCACGGAGATGGCGGCGATACGGTAGGTGGTGGGGAGTCTCCATCCATGGACGGATGTCCACATGGACGGGCACCCCCACATCTTGGTTTGAGACTAATGAGGGCGAGAGCGAGAGATTTGAGGTACTCGAGAGACAAAGATATTGAGGTGCGGCGTGGCAGCAAACACGACACATTTCCAGCAGAGGGGCTCGCAAGGTAGGGGGAGGGAGGGGTGACG
>OUNM010017705.1_pt1 | contig 56498 bp, 50 predicted proteins | sample 1769961 | NCBI WGS metagenome assembly OUNM01 (sample SAMEA3914820, study PRJEB12502) | metagenome | biome: forest; material: soil | place: USA | collected 2012-03-12 | depth 0.3 m
GTCGACATGCTGACCGGAGTGTTGCGGGGAATCGTCCAGTCGCCGTACTGCAGCTCCGCATCAGGGGCAAGCCGCGGATCGCGGGTCACGATGCCATGTGCCAAACGCATGGCCTCGTGCACAACGCCATAGAGGAAGGGGAGCTTTTCGAGCTTGCGCCAATCATATGGTTGCTTCACAGCTGCTAGCTCGGTGCGCAGTCGCGCCGCGAGCTTGGGCTGTGTGGACAGATGATAACTGGCGACGCTGAGCACCCACGACGTTGTGATGAGCCCTGCGGCGACAATCAGCTGGGCCTCGTCACCGAGGCGCGCATCCGACTTCTCGCTCTCGGGGAGCTCGTTGTTGTTCAACACTTCGTGAAATATTGTTGGGTGGGAAACCTCCTGGTGGCCCTTGTTTAAGCCTTCGCGGATTTGGTGGACTCTTTGGCCCAGATCCTGTTAGAAAGTGTTAGAAAGACACCTCGTAGTTATTGTAGGGATAGAAGAAAGGCGCTGGTTCTCAATAATACCTTTCGAAGGCCGACAACCGGCATGATCTCTGGCTGCCCCCACTTTACAAACCACTCGGGAAGCAAGTCGAGGATTGGAAACACAATGGGAAAATGCAGGGCAAAGTGGCCTGTGACGTAAATGGCAACAAGGGCCTCGTGCAGCGTGTCGGCAAAGTCAGGGCTCTCGAGCTGGTCGTACGACTTGGCGAAGGCATATTCGGTGATGATATCGGTCGTCACCGCCATCCAGGCTCTACTCAGAGGGACGACAGCGCCCTTGTTGGCGGCGTAGCGATCCAATTTCTCACACAGCCTGCCAACTTTGGTGGCAATGACTGGCTGAAAGTCGGCAATCTTGGCTACCGAGAAAAAGGGGCTGATGGCCTTGCGACGCTCTCGGTGGAGGTCGTGGTCCACAGTTGAGAAAGTGTCGCTCGCGTAGCCGAAGCGGCCCGAGAAGTAAGCGTACTTGTTGCGCCGGCCTGAACCACGGTTGTACAGCACATCATAATAGTCCGGGTCGTCGATGTGAAGCTCGGTTGGTGTGATGCGGATGATGGGGCCGTACTTCTTGTGCAGCTTCTGAATCTGCCAGGTAAACTCGCCCTGCCGGACCACGTCGTAGTAGAACTCGTACCAATTGCTGAGAGCCGCGAGCTTTGGGCCGGGGAATCTGGCGAGAGGACTGAAGTAGAGGCGGTAGACGGCCAGGCCCAGGAGATAAACGGCAAAAGCCCCGCCGCCGAGGGCGAGGTTCGCACCGCTCAGCAAAGTGACACCGCCCATAGTATCGGGTGGGGAGAAACTGCTACACAGCTGCGGGTGGGAATGGCTGAAGGATCTGGGCCCGTCCCTCCCAGGGATACACGAAGCCCGCCGGGTTTTGACACTGCTCCGAGAGACACCCCCACCACCGGGGCGATGCTGCAATGCGGCCAAGATGCATACCTGGCCGCGGACCGCTTCATCGGGGCTAGTATGCCACTGCTAGGTCAAGAATGGGATGATGCCAACGTGGCCAACGCAACGCGCATCCACCAAAGCGGGAAACGCTAGAGGTCTTGTGGTCGGAGGAAAGGGCTGAGAGCCCCTGACCCGTTGACGGAACCGCGAAATGCCATTGGAAGCCACGGCTCGCTAAGCATTGCTCCACCGGTTCATTCTCGTCCCACCCTGTCCGGGGGTATATCCGTGGGATTCTCACGTCGCATTGAAGAAGCGGAATTTGGCGCGGGGGTGTTGGGGGTCTGGGGGGTTAACCTGGCACAAAGACGGCCATTCACCATTGATGTGGGACGCCACATCAGCAGCCGGGCCACGGAAGCGAATCCGATTGACTCGCGAGAGAGGCTAACGTCAAAGCTGGCCAGATAACACCTCAAATCCAAGCTTTCCTGGATCCGTCAAACCCTTGCTTCACTTTCAGCGCGGAGTGCGGGACAATTGTCGTCAGCAACCCCCTTTCAATTGCGACTCCACACACTCTGGTCAGTATTCGACGGGACCAAATGGCGGATCCGGCTACCAGACCCGAGCTGCAAGTCGCGCCAGAAGCAGAAGACGCGAGTGAAGCGCTGATTCAGGTCGATTCCGACTTGGGCGACCGATCTGACGCCGATTCATCGTACGGCTGCGACGACGAGCGGGAGTCGACGACGTCGCTGTACTCGAGCATCACCAGGCATGTCTACGAGAATGGAAGAAGATATCATAGCTACCGCCAAGGGGCGTACTGGTGAGTGCCCGCGCGTCTCCGTCTTGAACTCCCGTCTCCTCCCGATCTAGTGCTGGACGCTCAGTTGCTCAACTCATCGGCCCTCGGCCACTTGGCGGCGGACAGGGGACCCAATGACGAGATCGCACAAGAAAACCTCGACCTCTATCACCACATCTTTACCATGATGCTCCGCGGCCGCCTGTACCTGGCGCCCATCTCAGCAGACGCGCAGCGAGTGCTAGACCTCGGCACTGGGACGGGGATATGGGCGATGGACTTTGCTGACGACCACCCCTCCGCCTCGGTTATCGCCACCGACCTGTCGCCAATTCAGCCATCGCTCGTGCCACCGAACCTCGAGTTCCAGATCGACGATTTCTGCGAGCAGTGGACCTTCTCGCCGCTGGAATCATTCGATTTCATCCACGCCCGCTGCATATACGGCTGCGTCGCCGATTACCCGGCTTTGTACAGCGAGGTGCTCACCCACCTCAAGCCTGGGGCGTGGTTTCAACACTCCGAGATCAGTGTCGTGCCGCGGAGCTCTGATGGCAGCATTGCGGGGACGAGTATGGAGCGATGGGGCCCCCTGGCTCTTGAGGCCGGCGTCAAGTTTGGCAAAAGCTTCAGCATCGCCGAGGACGTTGAGGGCTTGATGACAGCGGCGGGCTTTGTCAACATCAAAAAGCATGTGTTTCCTTGGCCGATTGGACCGTGGGCAAGGGATCCGACTCTAAAATCCATTGGCGAGTACAATCGGCTCGGATGGCAGCAGGGGTTGGAAGGATGGGCTTTGTACCTGTTCACCAAGTTTCTCGGAGTAGGTGCCCAAGATGCATCCTCAGCCGCGCTTCGTCTTGTTAACCATGCGGCGTGTAGTGGCAAGTCGAGGAGGTCCAGGTCCTCCTTGCTCAGATCCGGCGAGAGCTGCGCGACAGCTCCATACACGCCTATCAAAACATGTAAGTCCGCCCTCTGACTCTGGCTCTGGAATAGGTAGCCACTGACGAGACTAGCGTGATTTGTTACGGGCAGAAACCCGAACGGGCGGTGGCTACATAACAGCAGCTGGGTTGTGGTGGGGGAGAGGGGGAGGAAACTTGGGCCGAATCCAAGGGAATTGCCTAGGTATTTTGTGCACGCGACGAGGCGGACGACGAAGTAGTTTCCACCAAAGTGGATGTTATCGTGACATCTAGCCCCCATAATACCAAGTCCAAGGGGGAAAAGAGTCTGCATCAACACCCCACCCAGTGGCACCCACTAACACTACCATTTTCCCCCTGGACGCATGTCGATCACCAGCCAGGGTACACATGTACTGTACTCTTCCATTGCTAATGCACGCCAGATATAGCTCTTGACTTGTGACAACATGAAACGAAGGAAATGGCATCCACGCACACGCTACCTCCTGACTGCCCCAGCCCCTTCAGCACGCCACTGGAGCATCAGATCACCCGGGACCGCTTTCGCCTCTTCGCCTACCCGATTCTCCTCACCGGCGGCTCAACGCCCTCCAGCTCCATCATCATGCGTCTCTTCAGCCCCGAGTCAATCTTTGGCAGGTATGGGCTCGTCGCCGCATACGTCCTCCAGGCATTGCAGTTCGGCTCCAGTTGATCAAGATGCATCAAGGTCCCAATCTCGCTCTTCCTCTCCAGGAACTGAATCCCCAGCCCCATGCCAACATGCCACCCAATATGGCAGTGCATCAGCCAGCACCCGGGATTGTCAGTCTTGAACGCAATCACCAGCCACCCGCTCCCCGGCATCTGCTCGACGTCGCGGCGGATGGGGTTGTTGAAGTTGAGCTGGCTGGTCATCGTCGCTGCATCGAACGTGCCGGCGCCCGTTCCCAGCACCAAGAAGTCGTGTCCGTGCAAGTGTATCGGGTGCGGCAGCACGAAGCCGTTCTGGATAACCCAAAAGGTCCACACGTCGGCCTGCGGCACGTCGACCAGGTTGATGGCGGCCGGGAAGGTCGTGTTGTTCTGCAGGATGTACTCGAGCACCGGGTGGTCCCACTCGACGGCGATTGGAGTATTTCGCACGCGCCACTCAAACACCTGGCCGCGTGAGTTGGTTGGGAACGCAAGGCTGACCGGGAGGGTGGAGGGCTGGAAGGCCGCAGCCGAGACGGTACGGGTGATGATGGGAGAGAAGTTCTTCTCGCCCACGCAGGTGGCGGTCACGGGAGTGCCGCGGTTGGTGGGAAGCGCGGTGCTGCTCGCGCCCGTGTACTGGAAGATGGCGGCCGGGTAGGGGTTGTGGGATCGGCCGCAGTTGTTGTTGGCCTCGAGGGTTGCGTTGAACCAGTAGTTCGCCACAGGTTGATTGGCCTCGATGATAACGTCGTACCTCTGGCCAACGCCGAGGAAGAGCGTACTACGGGTGACGGGCGTAATAGGGACGAGATCAGTGGTGATGACCGTAAATGTGTGCCCGACCAGTGAGACGGTGAAGGAGTTGTCCACGCTGGGGTTGATTAGGCGAACAAGGTGCTTCTTGCCGGGCGTAAGGACGAGGCGGTCGTAGGCTCCACCCGCGCCGGCTGGGTTGATGTTCTTGCCGCGGAAGAGCACATTGTCGCTGTCCGGGGGTGGTCCATTGCTGACTAGTTCGGCCTTGAGATGGAGGCGGTCCGAGGTGTCATGATAGTAATCACCAACCATGTAGGGGCCGAGATCAATGTCCCAGTTGGCAGATGACGGGCCGTTGACGATCAGCGCGCCAACCACGCCGTTGCCGTACTGGTTGGAGTAGTGGCTGTGGTACCAAGATGTGCCGTATTGAGTGACGTGAAAGTCGTACGTCTTCATGTGTCCTGGCGGGATCGGGCACTCGGTGACGCCGTTGGCGCCGTCTTGGTTGCTCTCGCCAAATTGGCGGATACCGTGCCAGTGGATCGAGGTGCTGTCATTCCAGTGTCAACCTGATCGCCGTTGTCGTAGTGGGGGTGTCGGCCAGGGAAGCTCACCCGTTGTCTTGCAGATCGTTGTAGACGTTTACTACAATATAGTCGCCCCAGTCCGCCTGAATGGTAGGTCCAGGAAATTGGTCTGTACTGTGTCAGTAATTGCCCGTCTCACGCAGGCGGATATGAAAAACCGACTGTTGATTAGCATGGCCGGCTTCGCAACGCCGTCAGGTCCCACCCAGTTCGTCACGTTCGTGATGTGAAAGTCGTACTGCATTAGTTCATCAGCTCACTTCTGACAAGGCAACAGTGCCGGATTGGGCATACCGTCCGTGTATTGAACGCAGGTGGGGTGTTGGTCTCGTAATCGGTATTGATGCTCCAGCTGTTCTTCCAGCAGGCCCGGTTTGTGGCATTGTTCTGGCCACATGGTTTGCCACCAGGGGTGATGGTCTGCCTGGGGGCGAGGTCGATGACCGGATGGGGTTGGACAGGAGAGGCGAAGACGGACTGAAGGAGTGCCAACGCAGCGCAGCAGGCTGCGGTCGGCTTGCCCGAGAGCCAGAGCATGACGAGTGCTTGGTTGAACAGGAAGTGTGCCTTTCGAAGAGACTACTACGACGGAATAGACTGAGAACGTCAGATGAAGCATTGTAATTATCGAAGGGTATCCTTGAGGTTTATATAGATGGACTTAGGTCTGGTACGTCCGAGCCATGGTCGCTCTCCTATTCCATGGTGTTACTGGCAAGAGGGCATGCACCGTCTTCATCCTCCCGCGTAGCCAGACTTCCGAGAGCCCGCCCCGGGACGTGAGCTGTTACCCCACGGGGCTTTCGTGATCGCAGCCTGGGGCCGCAGAACGGGACGTCGGACAGGGGTGGCCTGGCCCCGGCCGCCACCTCGGGCTCGTCGGGAAGTCATTTTCATCCTTTCTCTGACGACTATGTCAAATCCGGCGTTCATTTCGTGGTGGACAGTGGATGTTCGGGCCGCCGAGCGCCCGCTGGGACGTCTTCTCCCTTGGTTCCGGGAAACTTTGGCCTTTCCCTCAACCTATGAGCGTTGTCGGCAAGCGAGAACAAAGCATACCAAGCCACCATGCGGGTTGAACCCGGTAGTTGCGAGCTGAGGCTGACGCCACGAACATATCTTTGCATGGAAATTTCAGGAGAAAGGCGTGCAGCGCGGGGCAGAAGGGTGGACGGGAGACCTAGCCGAGCCGTGTTCGGGACCGTGATGCAGGTCAGCGTCCCGGTGTGCAGGCGGCTCGTGCTATGATGGCGGTTGCCCTAACGTCACCTCCTTTGATGTTATCTTCGGCTTACGGTTTTGCACCCCGTTGACGGCCTCAGCTACGGTGGCCAATAGTGGCAGCCACACCATCAAGGAGGACTAAACTTTCCGTCGATCTATCTCGATCGATTGAAGCAGTTTGCAACCTCAGTGGTAGCTGAAGCTGCGGAAAATTGTTCTCGTGGGGCGGAGACTTGTTAAAGTCCGCGGAGCGAGCCACCAAGTGCCGGGGACGGACCCGAGGATGAGGATAAAGTGCCCAGTCTATTTTTGGGCTCTCGCGTACCCTGCAGGTCCTGACGCCCAGCTCGGTTCCTGGGTTATGATCGACAGTGGAGGATTTTCCGCAGAACATCCCGTCTTGTCGATGGCGTGTCTAAGAGGTCAGGAGCAAGCCAGCCGGCCGGATGCCACGGCGCTCCAGTCGTGTTTCAAGCTGAGTCGCTTACGACTGTCGTGGGTGGGCGGACACGGGACATATATTAATCGAGAGGCCGACTGCAACGTCATGTCGCAGCCCTAATGCCAAGATTAGGAAAGTGGGAGCTTGGACTGGTGTCAAAGCCCTGCTCTCTCTTAACTCGCCCCGCCTCCGCTACTTGGAATGCCGACGCTAGGAGAGACAATCCTGCTCGGCACCGAGTGTTCGGGTTCGACACTTGGTGGCCACGAAGCTATTGCCAGCTAATGCAGTCAGTCTGCATCATGACGGCGGGAACCATGGGATGAAGCCCTCTGAGAGGAAGATGGATTTTACCCGCCAGCGGAGCTGCGCGGTTCGATTTACCCGGGACCTCGACGACAAGTTCGGATGAAGAACTAAAAGCCTCGGCGGCTAGATCTAAAGTACCTCTGTCACAAGGCCATCAATGGAACTCGTTTGCTGCTGTTGAATAGCGAAATGCTCCCGAGACCCGGGCAGCGCTGATGCCGGGGTTGTGAAGGTGCCAGAGCCGAGACGTTCGTGGAACAGAGAAAAGTAAGTTAGCGAAGGCCAAGGAGGCGAACGAACTTGAGTTTGGGGTAAATGATGTTTTGAAGGACGCTGCGTCATAGTAGAAGGGGTTAAAGAACCTTGACAAAGAATCTAGATTGGTCCACGTCCCGACTACCGGGTCCAAGGACGCCACTTTCATCAGAACAAATCTGTCCAATATTAGCAGCCACACGAGGGAGCCCAAGAACCGGGAACCAGGCGCCGCAGAAACTAGAAACTTCCGGTCCACAAAACCGCCCGCCCTGTGGGCTTCTTCTGCAGCATGACGGGTGAAATAAAGCATGCGAACATCGTCTTCATGTCTGTGTTAGTGCAACGCCCCGAAACCGAGATTTAGGCCCTTATGGACCACGAAACATGTCAATAAACCCTGCTTTCCATAATCTGGCTTCTTAACAGAAATGATAGACTCCGTTGCCGCCAATCTCATTTGAGTGAAATCGAGAAAGTCAATGTATTCATTGCCGTTGTCCACTCAAGGGTATCTCGCTGGGTTCTTGCAGATTACCTGTTTAACGAAAAGTCTACCTTCCACAATATACAAACTTGACGTCGTGACCAGTGCGGTGAAGACGGATCAGAACAGCGGTACTACGCCGTGGAAGCTCGCGGCCACATGACACGTGAAAAACACATGTGGGAACTGTCTCACATGGGTGTTAAGTATAGAGGCTGGTACAGAAATACTCGACCGATCATGCTGGCAAACTCCACCGCTCCCGGGCCAAGGCCGTAGCGTTGCCCACAGTAAGACGCTATGAGTAAGGGGGTCACTACAATGCAACTCTGCACTAGGCACCAAGCTTTAAGGCTAGCCACCGTCTGGGAATCGCAACGAGGAATGTTCTACAGCTTCGTCGTTGCGACTTGTTGTAGCCTATACTTCAGCGGCCGTTGTCATTACTTATATCAGGAGGATGTAGCGGGTCAACGTTAGAATCCAGAACGGCTGCTAGAGAACGTGGTGTTCAGGGCTGGTTATAAGCTTGGCCGTGTTTCCGAGACGGGATGATAGAGCCTTTCGTAATCAGAGTGTGGTCATGACTCCTCTCTCGAAGAATCGTTCAATCAGAGTCTGGCGCTGATGAGTCCTCGATCTCGGCATCTCGGGCACGCCTACCTACCTAAGTACCTATCTGTACCTAGACAACCTGCTTTATCTCCTACGGCGAAACGCGGCGAAACGGAGATTGCGGCCACAGATAACGACTAAGAGCAGCCCTTTGGACTGATGAATAGTCGAGTCAAATGACGCCGCGAGCGCACACCAGGAGCGTAGCGCTGAGGTCTGCCACTCAACAAACCACATCGTTCTCCGTGGTCTTTCCAGCAGATGCCCAATGGTCAGGTAGAGAACTGAGACGTTTTGGAATGTTCAATTTGCTAAAATCACCTCTTCACGATCCTCTACCCCATCCATACTTCGCCTCCACTCCCTCTTAACCTCATCCAGTAGGCCCTTCGCCGTCAAAACCTCGACAGCTGTCCCAGCCAATGCTCTTCCAACCCTCAATGCCCTCCCAAACGCACCCCTGGTCCCAGCCGCCCCCTCAAAATCCGGGCTGTGCGGTTCCCCCCCGAGTGGGCCCGGGACGATTGCAAAGCTCGCATTCACGCTCGGCAGCGCATAACTAACATCGCCCTGATCTGTCCCCGCCATCAACCACGCGGCCTCCCCGCACCTCGGAATGGGTGGATCTGGCGCCTCTTCCCGCAAGCCCCTCCAACACCGCGCATAACACTCGGCCAACACCCGGTTGGGCACATGGTCCCGATACCCCTTGGTAACCTCAACCTGCACCCGCGCCCCGGTCGCCTCCGCTCCAGCACGGAAGCACGCAGCTACTTTTCTCTGCAGCACCTCCAACCTGGCCGCGCTTCGTGCCCGCAGCACACACACCCCCGCGGCGTGGGCGTGCACGACGCTCGCGGCATCGCCCCCGCCGTTGGTAATGGCCAGGCTGATGACGTCGCCCGGCATGGTCTGCTGGCGCAACGCCGAGACGGCGTTGTACGCGAGCACCAGCGCGTCGAGCGCGTTGACGCCGCGCCAGGGGGCCTTGGCCGCGTGGGCGGGGACGCCCGTGTACGTGGCCGCAAGGCGGCAGAACGCGGTAGTGCGCACCATTGGGTTGTTGTTCTGCGTGCCCGGGTGGGAGATAAGGGAGATGTCGACCCCTGCGTAGGCGCCGCGGGCGAGGAGAACGGTCTTGCCCCCCCGGTAGCCTTCTTCACCCGGTGTGCCAAAGATGAGAACTTTGCCAGGGAGAGAATGCCGGCGCATCAAGGAGGCGGTTGCCAACCCTGCAGAGAGGGAGGCCATCGCGATGAGATTGTGGCCGCAGGCGTGGCCGATGTTGGGCAGCGCGTCTGAGGAGACAGGATGGGGGTTATTACTCTTGTCTCGGACTATTCAGGGGAGATTTGGCTTCAGACTCATACTTACCCATCTCTACGTTGAACGAGACCACCGGGCCGGCCACGCCGCTATCGTAGGCTGCTACCCATGCTGTTTCCATACCATACGCCGATGGTGTAACTGTCCATCCCTCTTCTCGCAACCGCAGAAAGTCTGTCAAGGCCTGATGTGCCTTGTACTCTTGGAATGCGAGCTCGGGGTTCTGATGAATGAAACAGTTCAAGGGCCAGAGCGGTTCTTTCAGGCTATCGACGAAAGTGTCAATCTCTGACAAGTACTCAAGGGAGCCATCATCTTGATGGTGAAGAGCGGCGGCCGAGGAGCACTCCTCGCCCGGTCTGGAAACGAGAATGAAGCCGTCCACTTCCATCTCTTTCCTCGCCAAACAGTCAGTTTGTCTTGGCTGGATTCGACGCTGTGTCGGAGTTGACCAACGTGAAAGACTGGCCGGTCAGCTCCGATAGGATCGGCTAAAGTCGGTTGCCATGCAGCCACGTGCATGCCAGTCGGAATCGGACATTCCGTGGCGTCTCATCCTTGGATAATCTCAACCATGGCCCGGCAGTTCGGTAGCCCGGCCACGAGTTTCATCCCAAGATATCGGGGGGCTTAAAACGGTACGAAGACAGATAAGCGAGGGTTTGTGTCAAAGACACCCAACGACGGCAACATCCTAAGATCCAAATATGAGCGAGACGTTGCCGGTCGATGGCAGCGGGGTGACGGGGCCTCAGCAGAAACACCATGTGAAGACGACGCTCAACTATTGGGATGACCCCGGCGACGGCTCCGGCCCGACTCCCATCTTTATCGGCAAATCAAAAGTCACCAACAAGCGGCCATTCCTCCCACACGAATTCGTCGTGAACGACGTCACCGGTGACGAGAAAACGATCTCCCTCGATACCCACGGGTTCCAATACTGCTGGCACAAGAGCTGGGAGAAAGAATTCACCGACGAGTACACCATTCAGACCGTCTACTACGAGGAATGCCGGGAACTGCTGCAAAACATTACAGGGGCAAGCCGCGTCCACATTTTCAACCACAAAGTCCGACGGGGGCCCACGCAATGGCACCATCTCGGCCTGCACGGGAACAACCTCGCAAACCGGGGGCCCGTGACCAGAACGCACGTAGACCAGTCGTACGCGGGGGCAGAGCTGCGGCTAAGATGGGAGTTTCGCGACCCCGAAGAAGCTGAGATGCTGCTCAAGCGGAGGTATCAAATCATCAATATCTGGCGGCCTATCGAAACCATCCTGAAGGATCCCATCGCGGTGGCGGATGCGAACTCGGTTCCGGATTCGGACCTCGTCGGGGCGGGCATGGTTGAAGACCAGTTCCACGGGGAGTCATTTGTCGTCCGGCACAACCCCAAACATCGGTGGTACTTCAAGTACCGGATGACGCCCGAAGACGTGCTTCTCATCAAGTGCTTTGACTCGGATACGTCCTTGGCGCGCCGGGCGCTGCACTCGGCGTTTGAAGACCCGGCCTACCGTGACGAGCCATCTCGGCAGAGCATCGAGGTCAGGTGTCTCGTGTTGTACTAGAAGTAGAACCAACCTAGGATCTTTTGATCTGCCGTCTTCTATCCATAGTGCATGAAATGAAAGTTGATGCCATTCAGGGGGGGCCGAGGTTTGAGTTTCGGGAGACCCCAATGCGTCCAACAGCCTTTAGAATAGAGTGTTTACCTGCAGCAATGGCGAGCCACGTTTTCTCTGCCCTTTCTAATGCCTCCATTCTCGGAATGCCCGCATCTCAGTAAAACGAGCCGAGATGCGGAGGACCCAGGGACTCAATCGGAAATGTTACCGACACGTGGGGGGATGCAACATCGCTCAATAACGCCCCTTAATAGCAGATTGGATTGCGGGGAGTATTCAATAACTAGCTCAATATTACTCTACGTCTTTTAGAGGAGGGTGGCTATCAATTCCTGGTTCTCCGATACCGACGGTCATCAGCAAATCGACACACGGGCCTGAGTGTCTAAAAGGAGGGGATGCGGCCAAAGCGTCGTAGGTGAAGGCAAGATATGTAAGTATATGACCCCGAGTGGGTGCTCCTCGGAGGAAACGACAGACATTTCACAACAGTGTCTCAGAACAACTCTCTCGCACATCAATCACCATGGCCCCCACCAACGAGACTCCGCAAACCGTCGAGTGGCAAGGCAGGCAGGTCCCTGTCTGGTCCATGAGGACCATTGACTTCGGCCTCTTGCTTTCCCAGGACCCTGCTGAGGTGGAGAAAGTCACCAACGCCTGCCTCGAGGACGGGTACTTTCAGCTAGACCTCGACGGCATCGACGGCCGCAGGATGCTCGAGGACCGGCAGGAGATCCTCAAGCTGATGAGCCGCTTCTTCGATGCGCCCATTGAAGCCAAGAACGAGTACGGTCTGATCGATTCCCATCTCGGCTACGAGCCCGTTGGCAGCCGGACAGGTGCCTTCGGAGGCAAAGACGGATACGAGATGCTCAAGGTCTCACGGGACGAGATCCAGCAGGGCAGCCCGAGGGTACCCTCACCAATCAAGAACAGCGGTGATCTCGGGATCTTGGAGCATGGCATTGGCAGCTGCAACACCATCACCAAGGTTATTCTCTCGGCGCTCTCGACGGGCATGGGCCTGACGGGGGCGAAGCGGTTCGAAAACTCGCACCGCAACGACCGGCCGTCGACCACAACGCTGTCCATGATGCACTACCTCCCCGCGGAGGTTACGGGCCAGCACAAAATCGGGCACCAGAAGCACACCGACATCAGTTCTCTAACCCTGCTCTTCAGCGACCAGTGGGGCCTCCAGATCCGGCCCCCGGGCGAGTGCGGTGCGCGCGAGATGGGCTTCGTGGCGCCCAAGCGTGGATGCGCGTTCGTGCATGTCGGCGACTCGCTGCGGTTTGCGAGCGGCATGAAGTTCCAGTCGTGCATCCATCGTGTGGTGCCCTTTGACCCGACCGAGCACCGCTACTCCATCGCCTACTTCCTCCGGGCCGAGGACGACACCATGTTTATGGACAGCGAGGGCCGCTATGTCACGGCCAAGGATTGGCACGACCAGAAGTTCAAGGCCTTCACCGACCCGCCCGTCTGGCAGGCCATGGCGCCCAAGTCGATGATCCTGGGAGGCATGGTGGAGGATGGGGCCGACGACCGCGAGCCCGTGGCGGCGTTCGTGACGGAGGCCGTGAAGGCGACGGCCGTCGAGGCATGAGGTGTAACGGAACGCATGGTGTACTTCTCTGCAGTCTGTGTACAGTCTAGTTTGTGCGATCCGAGAAACTCCAAAATCACTGAGCTTGTCCTGTTTGTTGTCGATAACACCCAACTGCGTTCAGTGATTGTGCACTCCCCCGGCTAGTTGCAGGTTTCTTACTCGTCTCTTGACACTCCCGCCGTGGCCTTCTTCGCTTCATTGGTGCGTGTGAGGGCCAGAGATCCTACATTCTTGGCCGCTCACTCCCGCCGGATCATGGCCGAACTAAATGAAGCTCGCCGCAGCTCCCCGGCCTGACTCAAACGGAGCCGGCTTTCAGCGGCCCACATTTGGCAAGAGAGCCAACAGCAGCCTGTGCCACTTCCAAGCACCCAAACACCAGCCAGACAATCTGACCATTAAATTGCAGCAGTTGACAAGCCGTCGTTCTTCAGCATCCGGATAGATTCCTACGGGACTTCACGAAGCAACGTCTAAGAACCACACCGTCTTAACCTTCAGTCCACGAAAGACACAACCGCTCACCATGGACAACACAACCACTACTCCGGGACCCTCAACCGACGCAGCCGGCGCCAGCCCTGTCACGCCCAAACTTGACCCCTTGATCGCTTCCCTCAGATCCTACGCCAAGTACAAAGCCCGCTCCCACGACACCTCCAAGAACGTGCACATCCCGCTCCTCCAGTCCCACCTCCGCGGCGTCCCCGCAAGCGGCCCCCAGGTGGTCCTCCTCGGCGACTCCATGTTCGAGCGCATGACGACGACCGGCCAGTCACCCAACTTCCCCGCCCCATGGCCGTCGCTCGCACTGTTCCCCAGCCCCGACACCGCGGGGCTGCCGACCAAGGAGAAGGACTGCCGCTTCGAGGGGGTTTTCAACGCCGGCGTGGGAGGCGACAAAATCCAAAATGTGATTTACCGGCTGGCGGGGGACAATGAGAGGGGATTGCCAGGGCTGTTGCCAATCTTGGCTGGGTCGGTGCAGCTCTGGGTGGTTCATGTCGGGACCAACAATTTGTCACCGAAGAAAGGGTGGACGCGTGCGGATGAGGCTGCACTGCGGGAGTTGGCGAGAACGCTGCTCGCTGCAAATCCCACGTGCAGGGTTGTGTTGACCAAGCTGTTTGCCAGAACGGATGTGCCCTGGGAGGTTGTGAGTGGCGTGAATGAGACGGTGAGAGGTATTGCGGAACGGCTCGGGGACGAGGTCGGCTCGGGGAGGGTGGAGTATTGGAACCCACCAGGCGCAGACACATGGCTCAGCATGGAGAAGCACTTGGATGACCATGTCCATTTGAACCTGGAAGGCTATCGATTGTGGGTGGAGGTGTTGCATCCATTGTTTCACGGGTTTGTGAAGGAGAGAGCTGAGACAGAGAAGAATGTCACCAGTTCGGCTTGACCAGATGCAATGGCAGTCAACCCGAGGGCTGTTGGGTTGTTCGGGTTCTGCTTTTGGCCATGCGCCCCCTTGCTTGCCATTCCTTGTGACCCAACCAAGTTGATGACTTTAGCACAGGTCTGTTGCGATTTCTGTGGCGAGTCGGAGCTTCCAGGTCGCCACCCAGAGGGGTTTGGCCTGAAATTCCAGTTGTGAAAGTGAGTTCCTGTGGGTGATTTGCTCTTTCCTTTCAAGTACCTACTTATTCAGTACCGTCAATGGAAAACAGGAACAGCGGGCGGGTGGTCGGCGACTGCCAGCTCTTCTCCGGAAAGTATCACTCGGAATCTCCCACCCCAACACCCTTCCCAACCATATTCCTTCTGCTCTATCTTGGACTTCAGTTCAAACCGCCGGAGTCTAGACTGTGCATCATTACGCCGGCATTGACGTAACACCAACATCAGCATCAATCATCATCCATCAACCAGATGGTCGACCAACACCAGCTTGGAATCATGGGCGAGCCGGATGCGGTACCCATCACCCTCCCAGACCGCCCTTATTTTCTGATTCAGAGTCCCTTCCCGGAAGACGAGCGAGCACATTTTCTCCCTGACGTCGAGATCACTCACGAGGAATGTCCTACCCATGAGAATCCAATGAAGGTTGACAAGCCCTTCTGGAAGTACATGATCGCTCACGGTAACAATTACGCTTTCCACGTCCGCAAATATCTTGACGTGAAGTTTGATCGAAGCCCTATCTTCTGCTTCATGCGCGTGGGGAGGACGGAGACGCTTCTCCCGACGGCCGGATTGTCTACATCGGCGGCGAGCATGAGGACTATTACGACAGCGACTTTTTTATCTACAATGACGTGGTGGTTGTGCGCGGACATGGTGACGGCTGTGAAAAGGCAAAGACGGCCGAGACAGAATGGCACACAGCTCTCGGCCGGCTTTCGCACCCAGGCCTCAAGCTGAGCACCATGGAGACGATCCTAGATGAAGCGGCGGCAATCAGAGGGGCCATGCCCAACGACATTGACATCTACCGCTACCACATCGATGTCTTCATCCCGACAGACTTCCACACGGCAACCTACCACAAAGACGACAGAAGCGGAAAAGAGTACATCTACATCATCGGCGGCGTGGGCTATCGCGACGGACCGCACCGTAAGACCACCATCACCCACCGGCTCGCCCTGGAGGACTTTAGCATCCAGCGCATGGAGACGACTGGTGACACCCCTCCACCGGGAGGGCACAGAAGGGCGAGAAAGGAGGGTGATACCATCGTATACATGGTCGACGAATGGAGCGAGTACTCCTTGTCTCTAACGGACATGCGGTGGTCTCACCATCCCACCATCCCTGAAAAGCGTCATCGCATAAGCAGTACGAGTCAAGAATGCAAGATCGGGGAGGCATGATGGATTTTGTACTTTTAGGGTTTCCGAGTCTGGCAGTATAGAGTCAGGACCGTCCGAGCACCGCCGTACGACTTTGGAGGTTGTGGGGGTTCTTGATGAGGTGCCCAGCGTCAGCATTTCAGTGTTGAAGGGAAGGAGAGGCTTTGCAACCCGACAGACTGTCCAGGGGTGGGATGGGTCAGAAGGATGGGGACTCGCCGAGGTCTTGCTTTAGTCGAGTGAACTGGATTGTAAACAGCACAGCGTGATACAAAATTGGCTTGTTCTCTCCATTCCTTAAAGTCTCTCTCGGGTGCCTTAACTACAGCTACACAGTCCTTCCACCTCCTAAAGAAGACACACATGATTACTGATACGCATCAACCCTCGAACTACCCTCACAACACCCATCTGCTTGAGACTAGCCAAAAAAGAGAGAAGTGGAGGAGGAGGACTAGACGGCGCACATCAAGTCGCTGAAAAGTAAGAGATGAGCAAAGTATGTACCCTCGAGGCTTAGCAGCATGTCGCTTACGACCGAACTGCCCATATGCCAATGTAAGCCATCCAACTAGCGTCGCCGACAGCACACGCGAATTCGGAGCGTTCGGAAATACCAGTGGCATTATATGAATTGACGGAACACGACCACAACTCCGGGACGGTACCCCTGAACATTTGCATGAATGCTACCAATGATGTTGTAATCGGAGCAAGTCATGATATTGCTGTAATTCAGCCAGTACTACAGTCATATGGGCGGGCTAAATTTAGATCAACAGCAACCATATGGATAAAGTGCCCAAACGCCCACAGGATAGGTGCTCATACTCCAAGTTCGAGGGACGAACGTTATCAGATTGACCTGTTGTCTGTCGAACTGTCAAACCACGCTGAATTGACTCTCACCCGCAGCCATGAAGCTCCTCCAACAAGCCGTGCTCCTCGTGGCAGCACATGCCATCTCAGCTCACGCAGGGGACACATCAGCCCTCACATCAGCGACTTCGCCAACCTTGAGGACCCCTCCGCTCATTCAGACAGCGACAGCACAATCCCAGTCCTCAATTTCATCAAGCTCAGCCACCTCGGAGTTGGCCTGCCAAAGTACCGACGTGCAATCCTCTCTCTCTACATTGATTCTCAAACCTTCGACTACGAGCACGAGTGTCCGGGCGCCATCCGGTATGATCAATGCCACCTCTCTCGAGTGGACTGTCACGTGGCGCCGTTGCAGCATGGAGGACACAGTCCGGCCGACATCGACCGTGACGTCGACGTCCAAGGTGACGTTCACATGGGCAGACGCAACCGAGTCAACCGAGACTGCGGCGAATCCGACAGGCGGACCTGCGGGGGCTTCAGTAGCGCCGTAGACCGTGGGTTTCAGTGCTTGGAAGGTGAGGTGGAGGAACGGGTAAACGAGGGGCGCTGGTCCGGGCAGGGGATACGACAGATGAACTCCCACGCGGCGATAGGATGCAAGAACGTGAAGCCGTAGCCGAGCATGGGAACGGGGTTCAATGCGAGCGCGGTTGCCAATGTTCCGAGTGCGCTGTGTTGGGCTTTGGGTAGATGGTAGGGGAACGGCGTGAACAATGAAAGACGGGGTACAAACTCGATCCTCTCAGCTCGAGCAAATCAGGAACGTTTATGAAAACCCGACGTACGAGACCCTCTTGCCACATACAGATTTCCTCGCTCCTTTTCGTAAAGTAATCGACAGTCGGGATTTGATTGCTGGGGGTATCAGCACTACATGGAACGTGGTGCGATGTGTCCGACTCCGGGCTCACCATCTTCGACTACACTTTGTGGTCGGGTATCCCAGAGGAGGCTGATTGAGTGGTCAGGGCCAGGGGACCAACTTCAAAGAAATCAACGAGTGGACTCCGCGACAACACACCGCAACCCATACCCACGAGGTTGCCTGGCTCCGCGAGCAGGTCGGTCAAGCCCAGGCCGGTGCGACAAGGCGGCGGCCCTCACCGCCACCCGTCAGGGCCATCACGCGCCATATATCGAGGGCACCTCGCAAGACCTGGTCCGGACCAGACCAGGTCAGCAACCATGAACCTCCGCATTCGCGACGGACTTGGTCGGCCAGGAGGGGTGTTGGCGACTCGGGACGACTGCGGCGTGGCGAAGGGGTTGCGTTGCTGGTGTTGTTGCCTTGTCGGGCTGCATTGGCTGGCCTGGAAAGGAGCGGCGGCCCCGTCTCATTGCACGACGAAGAGGGAGGGTCCAGCAAGCCTCCAGGCCGAAAAACATCGACAGATGCATAGTTGTGTTCAGACACGAGGTGAAGTGGCCGTCCAAAGCCCGCCCATGTGCGCAGTTTGCAAACAAGACTTGCGAAGTTTTCCGGCCTCATCAGAAATCCCTACCTGTGGCTTGTTAGCCTTTCCCAGATTGCATGTTCGAACAAGGCCTCAGGGGCGAGAAAGGGTCAGTCTGGCGACGATTGACGGCTGGAAGAGAAAGCAGCTGGGTATGTTGTTGTACAGAGTACTTCATGGTCATTGCCTGTCGTTCGGCTAAGGCCACAGCCGGGAGTTGAGCGCGGTGCTTGACGCGGGCCAGCAAAGCCCAAAATGACGGTTGGTCGGGAGCAAGCAGTGGGGAACACAGCGCCCTGCCTCGAGCCTGCCAAGCGATCGACTCGTTTCCCCGCGTGGGGAGAGTGGAGACACGTTGGGGGAGAAGAGCTTGATTGGCTCCAGGCTCCAGCGCAGGGTTCGGATCTTGCACCGACTCCCCGCACTCGCTGTTCGCCTCTTGGCCAAGACAAGACAACACCAACGGCCGCGCCAGTATCCATCGACTTCCGACTTCGGTTCGCCTCAGCTGCGGACGCCGAGGGCACTAGGCACCATTATCTTCCGGCACCACAACCTCTGGGGCGGACAATGACGTCCCGCCGCCATGCTTTTCGGTTTCCAAGAGAGCAGCTTCATCTCCATCATTTGGTGCCGCGGCCCCACACTGACGGCGAGGAACCTGGAGCGATACTCACGATCAGTCTGACTCGCGCCCCGGAATCATGTTCAGGGCCTGCCCATTTGTGAAATTATCTGGCCGTTAACCGGTCGGCCCCTCCGTTAGGTGGGCCGTGCGTAGGTCCTGCTATGGAGTAGAATCTGAGGCAGCCTCAGCAGGCTCCTCGACAAACAGCACCAATCATTCACCGCCCAATGGCATCAGGCACCCCGGCCTCGATGGGTCCTATGCTAGGCCCTGAGCTCCGGGTGGATTGGTCCGGCTCGAGTCCGGGTCTTCCAAGGGCTGGCTGGTATCGACGGATATCACCAAGACGGCAGAAGCATTCATTCGCCCTGCTGTGCCCACCCGGGCCCACATACTCCAGATCTGAATCTGGGGGACTGGCGTTGACAGGAACTCCCGCGCCACCTGGGTTCACGCCGGCAATTTTCTCGGGAGATGGCTCGTCGGGGCAGCGCATGGCTCCCATGTCTTGGTCCTTGTAAACGCTCTTGCCAAGGAATCCGGGGAACGTCTCCATCATGATTCTCTCAGGGCTCCTTCGTTGCACTTATAACGACGGGGCATCTCGCCTGTCTACCTACTCAAAGCTCTCCTCCCGGTCCCAGTATCTACAACCACGCGGTATCAACACGACCATACGATGGCCACGGACGCTGAGAAGGCTCAGGCGCCAGCTCACTCCGAGGAAGGGAGCGCATCTGAGCAGGAGAATGCCGCTCCCATCGTCCTCGACGCGGAGACCAACAAGAAGCTTTTGAGGCGAATCGACTGGCGTGTCATGCCGGTGGTGAGTACCTCGGTTCATATTGGTAAAGAAGTACTTCTGACCCACAACTCAGCTATGCTTCACCTACGGACTCCAGTTCTACGACAAGGCGCTCCTCAGCCAGGCCGCCATCTTCGGGCTGCGAACGGACCTGGGCATGCAAGACGGCCTCAAATACTCGTGGGGGTCCCTGATATTCTACTTTGGCTACATCGCCGGCACCTACCCGGTCTCGCTGCTCGCACAGCGATACTCAACCCGCATCGTCATCACAGTGATTTGCATCCTGTGGTCAGTCGTGGTCTTGAGCACACCCGCCTGCCGCAACTACGGCGACTTCCTAGCCAACCGCTTCCTGCTCGGCCTGGTCGAGGCCGGCGTCTCGCCCATCTTCATGCTGGTGGTCGGCTTCTGGTACACGCACGAGGAGCAGGTGTCGCGGTCCAGCTGGTGGTACTCGTTCAGCGGCGGCTCGCTGCTCGTGTCGCCCCTCATCAACTACGGCATGGGCCACATCCAGGGCGGCAGCATGCAGCCGTGGCAGTACATGTACTTCATTGCCGGCAGCGTCACTACGATATGGGGCGTCGCCCTCTGGTGGTTATTTCCTGATACTCCGCAGAATGCGCGGGGTTTCACCGAGGAGGAGCGCGCACTGCTGCTGGAGCGCGTCCGTGGCAACAACGCCGGTGCCGAGAGCAAGACGTTCAAGCGCTACCAGATTGTCGAGGCTCTCAAGGACTATCAGATGTGGGGGATCTGCATCATCTCCATGATGGCATGCACCGGCGCCGGCGCCGTCACTGTGTTCGCCCCGATCGTCTTCAACGGCATGGGCTTCAGCGTCTTCGAGTCGCTGCTGCTCAACCTGCCCATCGGTGCCCTGGCTTTCATTCTGATTCTCGGATCCGGGTACATAGGCCGGTTTGTTCCGAACTCGCGGTTCCGCATCATCTCGGCGTCCTGCATCCCAGTCATCCTGGGATGTGCCTTGGTGTAAGTTTCGCTCGATGTGCTCATGAGATGGGCATTTGCTTGACCAATACTGATTTGCTTTCCATGACAGGTGGCAGCTTCCCTCTTCCAACACGGCCGGCCGCATCGTGGGCTACTACCTCATCAACTTCTTCTCTTCTGGTTGGGTGCAGTGCATCGGTCTGGGCACGTCCAACGTGGCTGGCCACACCAAGAAGGCGTTTTACGCGGCGGCCACCTTCATTGCGTACTCGCTCGGCAATATCATTGGCCCGCTCATGTTTGATGCGTAGGTCTTCCTTTTGTCCTTGTTCGACTTTTCTTTTTTTTTTTTTTCTTTCTGTTTTTGGTTTCGTTCTTTTCGTTCTTGATCCCCGCTCGACAGACACTGACTGCCAATAATAGCTCGTATGCTCCGCGGTACGACCGCAGCTTCACGGGCGTCATGATCTGCTTCGCCATCTGCTTCGTCTGCTCCGAGGTTCTGCGCTTCTTCCTGGCGCGGGAGAACAAGAAGCGCGATGCGCAGCACGGCGAGCCAGACGATGCGCACGGGTTAGAGGATTTGACCGACAAGGAGAACAAGTCGTTCCGATACCACCTGTGATTGGCGGAGATTTCGTCGACTTCATGCCAGACTTATTTTTTATTATTAATCCAACACCTGTGTGTTTCTCATGTATGACTGAGCAGTCCACATCCCAGGCGCAGTTGGTGAGAAAAACGCCTGGGTGAGAATTTAGGGGGTGGGTTAGGGTTTACACGCGTGACTGGACTCTGGGCTCCCTCTCGCTGGCGATTTATTTTCGTCGAGGTGTGGGTGGGTTCCCCGGATTTTCCCATCACGCATCGCTTTTGGTGGCACGGCACTCTCCCTCCCTGCTGTGCCGCCAAGGTGCACCAAGAGGCAACCAACCACTTGACCCGCCAGCGGCCGCGGTGGAAGGCCGCGCTTCGCAATCCGAAGTTCGGTGTGCGCTCGCTGCTCGGTGTGCGTCGCTTGCTGGAGCCGGCGGAATACGTACTGCAGTAGGACACGGAGACACGACAACACAACACGAATGTTTGCCTGGCCTGCACACCCTCTCCACGAGCATCTCGCTCCATCCCTCCTCGTCCGGTGACGCGAGCTTGGTGCTCTCGCTGGTCATCTGCCCGCGCCTGTCTTACGGAGGAGAGCCTGGTGCCCGCGTTCGGTCCCGCCTCGCGCTGTTGGCGAAACGCTGAAACACAAAGGTCACGAAACGCCGTGCCGGTGAGGGCCGCTGCTGTTTGTCGGAGGGTTCCGTTTCTCTTCTCGTGAGAACACACTCCGCATGGCCTGTGCGACCATGTCACGGCTTCTCTCTCTGCCAGTTCGTCCTGCAGGCCAAGCAGGTAGGCTAGCAACCCAGCGAGCGAGACAATTCGTCGAGCCGACCCGGCTGTCTGGAAAGCGGGCGCCCTCCTGGCGCGGGTTCAACAGATCCCTTGAGTCCTGGAGTGGCTCGGGCTTCGCTTGCGCTGCAAGGCCGGGAGATTTTGCAGGAAATGGCTGCGCAGCCTGCGCCTGAGTGGACGCCTCGCTGCTCCGCCTCCTCCTCACCCCCTGAGGGCCCCCTGCTCCCCTCTTCAATCTCCGCTGGGCTGCAGGTCATCCCTGGCGCGGCCGCCGTCGCCCCCGGTTGGTGGGCGGCCCCCCTGCACCTGCAAGGGCACCGCATGCATCCGCAGTGCATCAACTGCGCATGTTCCCGGCCGCCATCGTCATCTCGCAGCGGCCCGCGTGGCTCCCTCACCTGTCACGAACTTCCTCCGCCGTGCTTAAAACTGGCGACCGTTCGGCCTTCTGGCTTCTCGACTACCGTCTCCACTTGGCACCAATAGCATCAGATTCTATATGCACATCATTTTAGTGCTGTTTCTTCGCCCTTGAGTTCTCCAGACAACAGCAAGCATCAACCAACCAAACTTTTTTCCACAACCACTCGCCTGGGTCAGCGAGCCAACGATCTCGTCCCAGACTCCGAACGTAAACCCACCTTCCAACGCGATGGCGTGGTCCGACGCCTCCTACAACTGGCACGCCGGCCCTTCGGGCTATTACTCCGACGTTCAGGCCGACGAGTCCCGAAAGTGCCAGGTCATCGGCTGCCACAAGAAGCACGGCTTCGTCCGGGTCGAACGCGGAAAGAGGATCTACTCCAAGTACTGCGCACATCGTACGTGCCCTGGCCTTCGCGCCCCCAGCAGTTGTTCGTCGGTTTCTAACACGCGTCTGCCAGACACCTGCGACTACCCGTACCCGGAAGAGAAGGGCGGTTTCTGCTTCACTGCGAGGAAGACGGGCGATAGATACTGCCCGCTTCGTAAGTCTCCCGCCCCTCGAATATCTGACATGCCGGATACTAACCCGACACAGACCAGCAATGCGGCAAATCCGGCTGCGATAAGCGAGGCGAGTACCTCGGAACCGACAACTACATCCTCTGGTACTGCCCTGAGCGTACGTGCCGCCCCGTTCCCAACCTCAACCCCCCCTGGTCCCATCACTAACTCACCCTCTCCAACAGACCGCTGCACAGAATCCACCTGCACCTCGGGCGCAACCAACCCCCACCAACAGCGCTGCACCACCCACTTCGTAAAATGCACCACCCCCTCCTGCTCGCGCCCCGCCCACCTCCACCGCTCCGGCACCCTCGACGCCCACTGCGCAGTGCACTACAACACCCGCCCCTGCCTGAGCCCCTCGTGCACCCGCCCTACCTCCTCCTCGCGTTCCTACTGCCCGCACCACGCCTGCCCGATTCCCTCGTGCCCCTCCCCGCGCGCGGGGCCCGACACCTCGGCCTGCGTCCGCCACCTCTGCGCCCGCCAGCGTTGCCCCGACCCCGTGCTCGACCCGGACCACCCGTCCTCGGCGCACTGCGCGAGCCACACCTGCCGGGCGCTGCCGTGCGTGCAGCCGCGCGCCGAGGGCGCCGACTTTTGCCGCACGCACGGGTGCGCTGCGCCCGGGTGCCGCGCGCCGGGCCGGGCCGGGTCTTCCGTTGCCGGTCGGGCGGGGTACTGCGAGGCGCGGCACGCGTGTGTGGTGCGCGGGTGCGGGGAGCCGAGGTTGAGTGGTGTCGCGTCGAGCAGGTTGGATGTTGGGGGGTCGTCGATGAGGGAGAGGTGCGCGAGGCATGCGAGGGAGTTGATGGACGGGGCTGCTGCTTCCGGGAGGAGGAGGGCGGTGTCGCTAGATGATGGGGAGAGTGTGCCTTGGAGTTATGGAGCGGGGACCACCACCAAGGGGGAGAGGAGGTGGAGCGGGAATATGGAGGGGGTGAGGAGGGATGAGGTCAGGGAGGGGATTTGGGAGGGGGAGAACACGTTTGGGAGGTACTATGTGAACTAGGGATGTGGATTGAAGGGTGACGTTGGAAGAGAGGTGGTTTCCTTGGTCTTGGGAACACGGTTACATGGATCAAGATACCCGGTCTTTGCTTTTCTGGCGTTTGGGGGCGGTTTAGGTACAGGACGAGGAGTTTGGATGTTCTAGGCACTTAAATTGACTGCCGACAACAACTGTTTACTTTCGCGTCATTTCTGTGATCCCGCTGCATGTGAAGAAGGTTGCCCAAGACATGCTTACACTTGTCACTCAAAGTTCTAAGCGTCAGCAACGGAATCTTTGGTGTATTGACAGTCAAGTGTCTCAACTCTCCACGACACCCCTAAGCCCCTGAACCCTTCTACTGTGTACCTCCCACATCTACAACCCTTTCCTCTTCAGCGTATACCGATACGAATAATGCCCCTTAACATCCTTCGCAAACACCCGCATCGCCACGACATCGTTCGACTCCGCACCCCCCTCCACAATCCCCGCCTGCACAGCCAAGTCCGCATATTTTTGCGCCCTCTTGTCATCCCCCAGGTAATTAAAGTTCATCGCCGCCAGCTCATACGCCTCGGCGAGCTTGACATGCAACCGCTCCTCCTCATACAGCTTCAAAAACCTCTCAATCATCTTGAAATCCACCTTGGTGCTATCATGATTCCTCAGCTCCGCCCTGATCGCCAAAATCTCCTTCAGCCTCTTCTCCCCCTTCACCCCGGCCTCACCATTGACCCCGCCTGGCGGACTGCACGCCGCACACGGACAACCCGCCTTCTCTCCCCCCTCGGCCCCGCGGCTGCGATGCTTCCCCACCCACGCGGCCCTCTCTCGTCGGTCCTGGAACGGATCGACGTAGCTGACGGTCAACTCCTCGCCGAGCGCGACGCGGCGGGCCACGGTTGCGCGCAGCGCAAACGCCCCGTCGAGGTGCGTGGCCACGTTGGGGCGGCAGTCGTGCTGGAAGGCGGCGGCCTCGGGGTAGTTGACATAGTGCTTGGAGTGGTTGTCCGGGTCCTGCTTGTGGGTGGCGTAGCCGAGGTCGATCTCGAAGGGGTGGGCGAGGAGGATTTGCTCGATGGAGCGCGGCGGGGAGGTCCCGTCCGCGCGAGGCCGTTGGGCGTTGAACTTGGCTTGAGTGTCCGCCGGCAGGAGGGAGATGGCCGCTTCGAGGAGGTGGGTGCGGTCTTTCTTTTTGGGGACGTGGTCGAAGAGGGATTTGTGCACAACCAGAACGGGGGTAAAGACGAAGAGGGGCTTGCCGCGGCGGATTGGGGAGGTGGCGGTTAGGCCGGGGCCCTTGGAGAGAACTTCGGTAGTAGCGAAGGGGATGGGGGTCTGGAGATATTTGTTCTCGCCGCGCTCGAGATGGTCTTCGATGCGCTCGAGCTTTTGGAATTCTTCAAGCTTGGTGACGGCCACGAGCCCGCGGCCTTTGGCGACTCGCCGGTTGGAGTAGACGCAGTATGAGTTGACGCAGATCTTGGAGTCCCACCAACCGTCGACTGGGGGTGTGGGCACGGTGGCGTTGTCGGTGTAGATTTCCACCTTCTGGATGGGCTCAGAGGCCAAGCCGTCGGCCGAGCCTCCCTCCTCTTGTTTCGAGCCAACATCTGCGGTAACCAGGGGCGCGAGTAACCCCACGAGGAGCACGCGAGCGAGAGACAGTCGACTCCTCGCCATCTCGAATCCTGTGGTCGATTTCCAGGACAGTTTAGGGCAGCTAGACGACCTCCGATGGCTTTCGAGCTGGGCTTTCAGTTTGCCGAGAGCTTCAAGCTCTTTTCACAGCAGCACACTCGGTTCACTCGGTTCACGTTTACGGCGAGATCAGTCCCAGTTATGACGTGTATAGCTAGGATGAGGCAACGTGGCTTTAGATACGCCTGAACAACTGCCTATAGAGCGGTATGCTAACGCAGCGCTGTTCCACCGCCAGCTGGAGGAGGACGTCGCAGTGATTGGTGTTTGCAACTGCCTAAATGTCTCTGCCGACATCGTATCACTTTATCCGAGGATTGTCTTTGTCCTGATGCGGGAGGAAAAGCAGACGGTTAATTAAACACATACTCCGGGGACAAGCAGTTCATTCATCCTCCATTCCTTGCCACCGGCTGCCAAAAAGGCAAACTATGCTGCCGATTACTGTTCGTTTCCCAGTCTGTCAAAACTGCCGCCACGGTAGATTCGGCCTCTCAGCGCAGTCCACATCAGTTCCTTCAAACACCTTCAGAACGCTCTCGGCCATCCCCAGTTCCAGCTGCTCATTCACGACTCGGGAGCGTGTGCCTGAAAGTCTCTAAGCCCTGAATCCATTGATACCATCAGAACAAAGAAAGAATGAACTAAGACACCCACTGATTCCTCTCATTCCCCGTCCCCTCTGACTCGATCGGTCGCAATCACAGACATCCCTCGCTGGATAAAGATGCCTAAGAAATTCCTTTGTTGCCACGGTTGTTCTGGTCTCGCCAGACCCAAGTCAAAGTTACGCACCAACTGGAAGATGCGATAACCGGAGTCAGTTCACATTTTAGTCAGATCAAGCCCGAGGCCGATGGGGCGAGCCGGGCCGGGGAAGGGGGTATAGGGATGGTGTAGCATGCCTCAAAGATGGTCTTGCTGATCTCCATCAACGCAACTGACTTGCCCAAGCACTGGTACCTGCCGTACCCAAAGATGAGGTCGTGGCTCTTGAGCATCCCCGCCAGCTTCGCACCGTCCTTCTCGAGCAGCCACCTCTCGGGGCGGTATTCGTCTGCATCCTCCCCATAGACGCGTTTATCGAGAAGTAAAGCGTGCCTCGCATAGCCGACGTTGGTTCCCCCAGGCAGGAACACCAGCTTGCCGTCTACGGGAACCTTGTCCCCGCCATCGGGCACCCTCTTGGGAAACAAACCGGTTGTGGGGGGGTGCAGCCGCATCCCTTCCTTGATGCAGGCCTGCAAGTACGGCAGAGTTTTGGCTTGGGCGTCCGAAATAATCCCCGGGACAGTGGGCGCCTTCCCGCTCGACACCGCAGCGTCAACCTCGGCCTGGAGTGTCGAATATACCCTCGGGCAAGCCAGGACGTAGAGGATGACAGAACGGACTGCCGTCGACGTGGTATCGGACCCCGCAACCAGTTGCATGACAGCCTCCGTGACCAGCTGTTCTGTGCCCAGGCCATGCCGGGCAAACGACGCGAGCATGTCGGAGCGGTCTGTTCTCTCCTCGAGCCGTGCGTTGATCCGGTCCCGGCAGAGATGCATGACCCGCCCAAAGCCGGTTGCGTCGCGCTCGGAGGGGCCCAGGAGGCGGGCTACCCAAGGGATCTGGATGATTGGCAGGAGACCCAGGGCTGCCGCCATGGTTGCGAGCTTCAGACCTGTTTCGGTTGCTTCGATGTATTGGTACTGGTCACTATCAGTGTCGAGATCACCAAGAGACTCGCCGAGAGCGACGATGTTGATGACATCGATGGCGAGATATTGAATCTTGACCCCGAGGTCGAAGGATCTTGCGAGTTTTGTAGTTGATAGATACCTTGACCGGATTAGGTGGACAAATTTCTGGACGCAGGCGTCGATTGCGTTCTCGAGCTCATTATTGTCCGTTGAGAACTAATTAGACACGCATTGGGTGAGTACATGCGGTGAGTCCGTCTCGGTGAGTGACCTCTGCGATGGATGTATGCATGTTTGAGGAAACACTTGGCTTACTCCAGGGGCCATTTGCTGCCTCCTTCGTAGATGGGCCTTCTCGTCCAACTCGCTGAAGATATTGTCGATCCCTGGCTGCGACCTGGTAGCCAACGCAAACCAAGGAGTCCGTGTGTACGGGGAGCGAACGGCGCTCATGTGGCTAAGAATCTCCCAGGAGCAGGTTATGAGATCGTTTGGCCCAATTCGGGCGATGGGTCCTGGCGACATGGAGAATTAGCCGCAAGGACGAAAAGATGTTGAACTAGGGTGAACTTGCCATACTTGTCGCAGACCTCCTTGTACTGAGCATACCCATTGCTGCTGAGCAGTGTCGATGCGTGCCACAACTCAGACCAGCCAGAGCCTGGCGGTCCTTTAAAGGCACTAAGACGGGCGTAGACCCGGATTTTCTGAATCGTGATGGCCACCAGCCCTCCGAGCGCTAGCCACCACCAGCGGTCGTACAAGACGGATAACATCCCCATCAGGACGCTTCACAGAAACACAATTTTGTCCACAAAAAGATTCGTGAAGCCGGAAGTTGATCTTCCAAGTGAGTGGAGTCGGGGCACAACCGGCATGGACAAGGAGTTGAATAGAACCTCGGGGCATCTCACCGCCAACAGCAACCCAACGCCTTATTGACCCACTCGGAGCCTTGTGACTCAAGCCACGGCCATCAAACACATCTGTGCCGTGATGTAGATGACTGTGTTGCCCAATAGAAACAACTATCTACCTCTCAACGAAGCTGCGGACACGGCCTCCAAGGCAGAGCTCTCGAGAGTGCGAACTCGCACATGGGGCAAAGTACATGTAAGTCGTCGGAGATGACGTGCGCCTCTGTCACCTGCGATGGTCTTCGGGCGAGCTGGCATCACACCCAGCGGTCAGGCTCGCGGTGTGCCTAGCCCCCAATCGTGATCATTTGGTATCTCAAGCTTAACTTTCCAAAATCAGGCTCCCGCTTTCCAAAATCAAGCTCCCGTCTTTGCTCGGAAAGATCAGAACCATGATTGGCAAGTTTCTGCACTTCCGGCTCCAGGAAGCCTTGAGGGGCGGCCTTGAAGGGCAGGAGGACTTACATGGACTTTAGATAAAAGCAAGAATCTGCAAAACCCCTCAGACGTTGCGGAGATATGTTAGATAGTAGGAAGAGGAATCTGGCTGGCATCGAATTCCCGCATGGGGTTGGAACTTGGGAAGTCTTGGCCCCCTGGATGCGCTCTCTGTTGTCAACGGTAACTGGACAACTCGAACGGCAACTTAATGACAGGAGCGCTAAGGCAAGGCAGGTACCTGTGTGTTGAGTACAGTCTTTCCCACTCGCCGTTTTGCAAGCGGCTGCAGTGTCGGATGGGTCGGCCTAATACATAGATAGATAGTGGAAGCTAGCGCGTTTGTTGGCATACCGGTCCAGCCCCAAGAAATGCACTTCAAGTCGAACGCCTTAGGTCCGAAATGGCCCGGCTTGCGCGACAACGGAACATTGCAGCTGTCAGCCCGACACCATACACGTGACTGGCTTCGCTGAACCAAAATCCCCCACATAAAACGAAAGGGCCAGGAACGTTTTCTCTGTTGGTGTGTTTTTCCCATTGTCTATCGTCTCAGCTGTGGGCTGGGTACAGAACAGACATACCAACCGTCAAAGCATCACCACCACACTTCCACTCAACCCACAGACAGCCGCTTCCATGGCTCCCTCCAATTTTCTGCACGAACACAGAGAGCCGGGCGTCTGGGCCGTCTTTGCTGATCGGAAAATCTACCATCTCAACAACCTGTTCATCAAGCGGACCCTGCGGAAGCACGAGTGGCTTGAGCTCGAGTCTGGCCTTGTTGTTCGGCCTTCTGGCGCCATGCCTCAGCGATACCGAATCGACGTCGCCGTCCAGAAGTATCTGCGTGAACACACCAACATCCCCGTGCCCGCCTTCGCGACCACCTATGAGGACGACGGCGCCATGCATCTCGCCGAGGAGTTTGTTCCGGGTGTCCAGATGGACGAGCTGACAGACGGGGAGAGAAAGGTGGTCGAGAAGGAGCTGCTGCAGCACCTCGCGACGCTCAAGTCGCTGAGGTCCGACACTCCAGGCGTGCCCGGGGAGGAGCTTGCCGTCCCGCCGCAGCGCGTCTGCGACTTCCACTACAAATATCACAGCTGCTGGCGGCCGCGCAATGGTGTCAAGGGCGACTTTGTCATGTGCCACGGCGACCTGGGCCAGCACAACGTTCTTGTCGACCCTAAGACGCTCAAGATAACAGCCATCATCGACTGGGAGTTTGGCGGCTTCTGGCCCGAGTGGTTCGAGTGACCGTTCTACGAGCGCAAGGGCTGTAGCTACGCGAAGGAGGGCGAGGAGGATGACACGGAGCGTTGTCGTGAGTGGCTGCTGGCCAACTTCGACGAGGTCGAGCAGCCACCTCTGCTCACCTACGAGGACAAGCTGGAGCTGTTTCCTCCAGAGAACAAGGCGTCGAGCATGGAGGGGGGGGCGGCCGCGGCAGGCGAGAAGAAGATTGAGCAGGCCAGCGGGACGAAGGATGAGCCGGCCAGCGGGACGAAGGATGAGCCGGCCAGCGGGACGAAGGATGAGGCAACCAGCGAGACGAAGGATGAGCCGGCCCGTGAGACCAAAGGTGAGCCGGCAATCTAGGTCAAGTCGATGGACGTCGTTCTCTCTCTCTCTCTCTCTCTCTCTCTGTCACTAAAACAAGTTCAATGAGCGTGCACGCTGGTGAAGTGACGGCCAATGCACGTCGGATTGCCAGTGGGAGTGGGAGATTGTCATCACTGTCAACTTGTCAAGAACGAGATCCGCACACCACCTAATTACACACTTCCTAACACACACAAACTCGGAAGCTTCGAAGACATGACACCCGTAAGTCCCCAGGTCAGTAAAATGGCGAGGAAGGATGATGGAAACCGCGATGACATTCCACTAAAGGGTGCCTAGCCGGTAATAAGCCCGAGGAAAACAATCTGGGATCAGACTCGTCGCAAAACACAACAAAACTCTCTCTCTTGTCTGCGTCCCCGCATCGTGTGTCCCCCATGCCACCGGAACTCACACAGCCTCCCTCCTTCTCCCCGTGTCCGATGGCAATGGCTGCCTGGCTAGCGCGGGATATCGTATCACTGCTTGGGGATAGGGATCGGTTGCGTGCCGCCGCCGTTGTCCTTGGGCTTTTCCTCCTTCTGGTCCTTGTTGGCCTTCTCCTCGGCCTGCATCTTGGCCTCCTGGGCGTTGCTGTCCAGGAGGCATGGGAGTGTTAGCCTCGGGCGCGCTTAAGTAGCAACAATGACTGGGCGGGCCGGGGAAGGGGGGAATCACCTGTCGCACTTGAAGCATTGGGCGGTCGCCGAGCCCGGGATCCAAGTGTTGCACTTGGGACACTGCCACGGGGGGGGCCATCTTGGTGAAGGCTGGGAGTTGGCTGGGAGTTGGCTGGGAAAAAAGCTGGAAATCTTGGGAAAAGGCCGCCGGGTTTGTGTTTGGGAAGGAGGTGCAGTGCACTTGAGACACGGAGGCGGTGCTAAGAGCTGGATATCCAGGAGCCCTCTATAGCCCGAGGATGTCCCACCTTTTATGCCAAAAGCCTCCCCTCGGGGACGCTGCAGTAACGGCTCTGCCATCGCTCTTCTCCAATCTATCGCTACGCTCTCGCCATGCCATGGCCCTGCGCCCCTCGGCTTCTCTCTCTTTCTCTCGTTTGTGCCGGATGGCCAACAGCAAGGGCCGTGATTTGCCCAGGCTCGCAGGAACTTTTGCCCTGCATCTACACAGTGACTCACCGAGGCAGCTGCCTGATGAGAAGTGCAATATTGGGTGCTAGCGCGGGGTAGGGCCGGGGGAATTGGTGGTATGGGTGGCAGAGCCTGCCTCTGCAGGACACCGCGGAGGTGTTGGCAAGGGGGGGTGTTTGGCGGTGTTGGGGGGAGAGGTGGGGGGCGCCTTACTGTTGGACGAAAGGCGTCACGAAATTGGGAGCTAGATGCCGGAAAGGGGAGAGGGATTCGAGCACCAGGCTTTCATGTGTACTGGGCGGGCAAGATGCAGGAATAAGTGGCCAGACGGCGAGGCAGCACATCCAGGGCCCGAGGCATGCCCCTAGGTGACACAAGAACCAGAACCCTCGGAGCCTGGAGAGTGAGAGTGAGTGGGTGGGTGTATGCGTGCGCGTGTTCTCTGTACATTTACTCTCATCCAACGCTTCCCCACAAGGTACCTTACCCAGCTACCGACCTGCTTAGTATTAATACACAGTGCTCCGGCGTCCTGCGTTCTGCTTGATGGCGGATGGACCAGCACAATCCGCTTCACCCGGATGGATTCACTAGTCGGGCGCAAAGAGAGAAGAGGGGATGTGCGAGCACAGCAAGCTGGCTGCGGTTGGTGGTTGGTGGCGTTGATGGGCGAACATGATTGGGCATGACGTGTTGGTGTGTGCCGCGTTGTCACGCGGAGGCGGAGGCGACCAAGCGGCCGGCTCTTCACCACAACCAACTCACGCTGCCCAATCACTCCACGGAGGGAACATCAAAACTGGATGAGACGACATAGCAGCGATGGGAGGCGATCTTCGCACTGGGCAGTAGGATGAATAAATACCTAGTCAACAGCTACTGCCTACGGCTAAACCCCACCATCAAGATCGGCTCGTGCTACGTCTTTTCGTCCAGGGGCTCGATGCTTTTAGCGACCATTCCAAGCACCGATGGCTACAAGTTGGGTAACCGACCATGCACTGGGGTGCTTCAGCTTGCCGATGTGGCCGCGGTGCGGGAGCATGCGGGAGCATGCGGAGCCGCAGTCTGCGGGGGTTGTCCCCAGCCCTGGACACCACGACGTTGCGGTGTAAGCCCCCTGGACTCGCCTGTGAACGAATCTCACGTTGGTGAGCTTTCACTACGAGACACCGAGAATGTTGCATGACCGCAGCTCTCGGTAGGCGGTCAAGCTGCTTAGAAGATGGGCGCGGTGATGGGGGAATTGGTAGGACCGAACAGGACGAGAAACATGCGCGCAGGGGCCGATGATGTTGCGGCGGCGGCACTGCACGGAGACGGGGGTCGCATACTGTACATATGCGCCAGGCCTGCTGAATCACCAACAACACCGCGCTATTTATCCAAGTGCATATACAACCAAATGCAACCTCGGGCAGCTCTGGCTTTGCATGGCACGGTTCGAGCCGCCCTTGGTCGAGTCTCCAGCATCCCCCATGTTCCTGCAAATCCGGTATTAAAGCGAGGCCGTCCCATCGATTTTGTTCTCTAATTTCTCCCTCCGTAGGTACCTTCCTCTCTTGCATCTCGGCTTCACATTGCCTCAACCCAGCCCACTTACCCCATAAACTCCTTGTCGAGCTACCTCAAGAACAATGGCGGCTTTGGTGGCAACCCTTCGCACGTTTCCAGCCCTCGACCAGGCTCTGAACGCCCATGACTTCCAGAAGAGTCGGGTACTGTGCGTACACCCCGCCCTCCCAGTACGCGTTAGTATCGGGAACAATAAACTTGACACTTCCTAATGTCATACGTCCGAGAGCTACAACAACCTCAAGGAGGGTGGGGCCCAGCCTGACGTTGCTGGGGCGCACATCCGAAATCTCGCCGCCCTACAACGCCGAGAAGGTTTTCGGTATCCACCTCGTTCACGACCACTTTCAAATCCCGGAGGGTACCGTCATGGTCGGCACCAACTTCCAGAACCCAAACATGCGTTAGACCAAGACCACCGACTTCGGCAAACTCGACACCTCCTCAATTCATGGTCACATCTTCGCCCTCACCAACGGTGTTTTCCGTGCCTACGAGTTCCAGGACGGTCCCCTCCCTGATCTTGCCCATGTCGGGCAGGGTTTCCTGGCAGACTTCTCTCGTTACCTCACGGACAACAATCTTGCTGATGTGATTGGTCTGCAGGTTCTCGGAGATGGGTCTTGCACATCTCACAGCATGTCCGAGCTCATACTTGACCAAGGAACCATCATGCTGGGCACTTCTCTCGTCAAAAACTGTGAGCCCACTCGCGTGACTGGTTGGTCGTTTGGCTCGTCGAATGGAAACCCCCGGGCCTGCATGGCCAACGAAACCCATTCAAAGATGACGACCGGGAACCACAAAGTATTCAATGCAGGCAAGCCCCTGCCCAAGCTGGAGAATGTGGAGCAGCTCAAGGCTGCCCTTGTTGAGGCTCCATGGAGTCCTGTAAACTAGTCGTAGTTCTATCCACCCCCGACTCCCTGAGTCTTCATAGCGCACATTCAAAGTCCCTCCCTCCCCTCTCTTCTGATCCACTCCTGCAGCCCCTCCAACCGTGTCGTGGGGTTCAGGAGCAACCCTTCAAGAATCAGCATTCTGTACCTCCCGCTCTCGTCATCTTTGATGGGCACCGGGGCGGGCTCAGTCGCAAGCCGGCTAGTAAAGGCCCAAGACCGTAATAAGCCCAAGACTCGCGCTGCCTTGATAGCCTTCGTAGTGTCATCGTCCAGCCCGCCAAGCTCGTTGTCCAAGGTTTCCCAGAAACAAGCCACCAAATCATCGTAGTCCTCGTATCTGATCCATCCGTTCTTCATGTGCAATTTGCTCATTAAATCTTGCACGGAATGGAGGTTTATGCCGAAGGGGCCAATCTCCGCCTCAGCCCAATCAATGACACCGACCAGGTGGCAAGACTCCTCCTCCACCATGATGTTGCAGTCCCCGAAATCTTTGTGAAGGAGGACCATGGGAAGAGCGAGAATGCTCGGCAGAGCTCTCAGCATGGCGCGGATAATAGACTGGAAGCGGCCGGGGAGGGCGATCAGCAGGGTTTGTAGTTCGTTCTCAAACGTCTCGGCGACGTGATCGCGGTAGCCCTTGTCGACGGTTTGTGGTGTTTTCCACGCCAGGGCAAAGAAGCTGTATTAACTTACATAAAGTATTACCCGAGGCGATGAGCAAAGGAAGAACCTAACAACGTACCATGCGACATCCCGGATCAGGGTCTTCCGTCGGACCTTGTTGAGCAGTGAGTTTTCCGGGAAGCCATGTGCAAGCACGAAGTCCAAGCGGCTTATCCCCCTTATACGAGTCATAACGTAGACGAGCAGCGGCTCTTGTCCAGCCGCAGCCATAGACTTGTCGCCGAGCTGCTGCCTGAAGGACACATCAGGCGCCAAGGTCCCGAATATACGTCGGGCGAGAGCCGCCGTCTGGCCCTTGAGCTCGAGGGACTTGGGGCGAAACTGAACGACATGACTAAAGCCACTTCCAGCGTAGACGGTATATGAGCAAGCGCCCTGCACCGCGACCGGGATGACGCGGTCGCCGCCGACGAGTTCCTTGGCCAAACTATCACATGCCTCGCGGGTCACAGGCGTCTTCGTGAAAAACGTGGCGATCTCGTCATCGACGGCATATTGCTGGTCTTCTGAACCCATGGCGTTGAGGTGCGTTGTTTGGGAATTGATTTCCACGGCGTGGAATGGGGCGAGTTTGGTGCAGGAGGGAAGTTTGTCAACAAGTAATGTTTCAGCACACCGATCCCATTCTCCGCGCCAACACACCCAGCCTGTGCACGCTCGGGAACCAGGTTCAGCCGAAAATGGTGACAAATCCGGACCCGGTCACTGGCACAAGAGAATACCAGGTACCTACTGAACTGCGAAAAGATGCGAAATACAATGGTGTCACGGAGTAAACCAATATACGGTGCACTCGAGCAGTTGTTGAATGGAATGGAAGCAGCCTTAAGTGAACTACACAACCGATACTGTTTGGAAAGAGCCCAATCTCGTGATTGACTGTCGTGCGTGGGGCCTTACTGGCTCCCACGGGCTTCTCGTTATCTCAACGACATAAACACCGAATGCAATGCGCAAGCTGCAAACACCAACCAACACAAGCCAGCTTCGCATCCCTCCTTACGGTAGATAGGAACTAGACTCCAGGGATGTAACAGTTGGAGATCGCCTAATTATGCCACATACAAGAGACCTAATCCCGTCGTTTCTCGATGTAACAGGGCCAGGAATGAGGCACGACGGTAAAGTACGCCTTGTACTTCCACTCCTGGTCCTTGTCGACTTGTCGGATGTCGTAGTCGCGGACGAGGGTGGCGAGGATCTTGGAAAGCTCGATCTTGGTGACGTTTTGCCCGGGGCACGAATTGTATCCGGCGCCAAACTAAACCTCTGATTAGCTCTCCCAAGGCTTCCTTTTTGGGAATGAATGGGTTTACCGGGATCCAATATTTTTCCAGGCCAGCGGCAGATTCGCTCAGCCAGCGATCCGGGTTGAACTCATGGGCGTCGGGCCCCCAGATCTCCTTGGAGAGGTGCATGACCCAGGGGTTGATGGACAGGATGGTGCCGGCTGGGAACGTCCGGCCACCGATGGTGAGACCACCCTTGGGGGCTACACGCGGCAGACCCATGGGGACGGGCCCGAACACTCGTAGAGCCTCCTTAATGCAGGCTTGCAGGTAGGGCAGCTGCTGGGCGTGCTCGAAGGCGACGACACGGTCGGCGCAAAGTCCGCGATCGCGGCGCGCGACGTCGATTTCGGCGCGCACACGGGCCCAGGCGGTCGGATGGCGCAGCATGTGGTAGACAAAGGCCTGGAGACCGCACGACACCGTGTCGGCGCCGGCTCCGACGCTCGTGGTGGCCTGGGCGTGGATGTCGCGCAGGTGCATACGCTCCGGGTGCTGGGCCAGTGTCTTGAACCAATGCGCGGCGAGGTCGAAGCGCGCATCCGGGTTGCGCTCGCGCTCGTTGATGGCTTTCATGGTGGTGTTGAAGAGGTGGCCCATGGGCATGATCTGAAGCCAAGTGACGAATGGGTTGGCCACCATCATGTTCCACGGCTGGAAGAACCCTCCGACGGCGGCGTAGGCGTTGAGCGCTAGCGAGTTGGAGATGGAGTTCCCAATATCCACGCCCTGCTCCAGAAATCCAAACGGCTGGGAGAAGACAACCTCACCGACCACGTCAAAGGCCGTGTAAGTGAAGAACTTGTCCAGGTGCATGGGCTCGCCTTTCTCGGCAAACCTGTCCATCCAGCCAAGCAGCCTCTCGATGGTGCTGCTGATGGCGTCTTCGGACCGGATCACGTTGGACAGCGTGTACCCCGCCGCCAAATTTCGGGACCGCTCGGTTTTCTTCTTAGGGTCGAGTGTCGACATGGGCGCTTTGTACCGGTAGTCCGGGAGCTGCAGCAGTTCGTACCATTTTGCCTTGGGGTTGTCGGCATGTCAGTCTATTATCCCCTCGTTTTGGAGCTAGGGGTACCGTTTGGATTGCAATACCTTCCACAACGTTTGGAGTAGGATCTGCTTGATCCCGTCCGGATGGCTGACGCTGACCTCATTATGGGCAATGCGGACGAAGTGGCCTGTGATACTGAGTTAGACGAGTCAGGGGTAGAGGAAGTGGGAGAGGCGGGATTCTACCATGCTTCTCGTGGAGCTCGACGAGCTGCAGGTTCTGGTCACCAATGAGAATGCGCCGGACATGCCACCAGCGGCTAAAGGAGGCAACAACGGGACCCGGGATGTCGGCGAGCGGCGAAAGGTAACGACGCCATACCAGGAGGCTGACAACGGCGATCAACAGCTGCACCGCGACGGCGGGCCACGTCAGGAGGAACGCATCCATGACAACAACGTTGCACAATGCACACGGCGTAAATAACTCCAGTTCAGAAAGGGGAGCAACACGGAGATAGGATGTCAGATACCTGCGTTATTTGAGTCCCCGCTGTCCCAAGTCCTCGGGTGGCTCCGTGGGGGTGGCCAACCAGGACGATTTAAAACTGCAGGCTTGGAAACGAGGATTAATGTGACTAAGGCAGACTTGGAAATGTTATGCTGTGTACATGGTAGGGAACCAACCCCGTGGGTCCGGCTCCGACGGGGATGCGTGGCAGTACGGAGTATTGGCGCAGTTTCTGGGGGGGTCTTGCGAGGAGACTCGGGACGACCAGCGAGCCAGCAATTAACATCCAGTGTCCATCTCTCTCTTCGAATCCCGGCTTTCTGGCTTGTCCCCGCGGACCGCTAGGACAAAACAGAAACACTAGCAAAATGGTGTGCCCGCTGAAGCGAGTGCCGACATCCGAGAGGGTGCAAGCGAGGCAACATTTTGTGTCGATCGCAGAGGGGATTCCACAATAAGTTCAAAGTTGGATGCGTGTCCCTGTCAAGCCCAGGCACGCCAGGCTATCGGCGGGGGAACTCCCCTGCCATGGCACTGTAACGGCCTCCGCGGTTTGAGCTAGTGGGGAGGAACACATCCTACTGGCTGCGTCTGCCGCTTCGTTGCAACGGTTCCCGCAACATGGACCTGGGTTCCGGGAGCCGACCCCCACACAACTGCCATGCTCATAAGAAACCGTTTCTCCGTCTCCATTGTCCATGAAGGCCCCTTTTGGAGCGGATCGGCAGAGAAGCAAAGTTCAGCGTCCTTCACAGGCGTTGGACAAAACAAGAGCCCCTGAACTATGGGGTGTCCGAATCCTCTTTCCCCACTATCTCCCGCTCCTTTGTTCCGTCGACAACCAGGGCGAGGGGAGGGGGGACAGAAGGAAAACCAGAAGGAGTACTCCGGAGCCATGTTGCGGTGGTTGTCGATCAAAATGGCTCGCAAGCCATAATAGACACAATGCAGCACCGCATGAACTTCGCCATTGGGTTGTTTCTCGTTGCTCGTCAGTTGCCTCCCCGGACATTCTTCCTTTCTATCGCGCAGCCGTCACCATGACCGTTGTGTTCCCAGTCGAGAGAGACTCTCAGCGCGCCGTTCTCGGCGTTGCCATCACTTTCACCTCTCTAGCCGTTATATCCTGCGGGCTGCGGGCGCTCGCTCGCCGCATCGCCCACCGCTCGCTGGACTCGAGCGATTGGTGCATCTTTGCAGCATGTGTGAGTCCAGGCTGCCTTCCCGCCATGTGATGTGTGCTCGTGGTAACTAACATGTGCTCCAGTTCGTCACCGTCGTGTACCAGTCTATCAATATCACAAGTATGACTTCCTGTCCTCAGTCTCAAACGGGTGGCCAAAGGCCTTGCTCAACGTGCGCTACTAACACGGCCCAGGTGTGTTTATCTGCGGTGTGGGTTTCCATTTCTCTGAGATTATGGAACAATATGGGATAGAGCCCATCACCATTTTCCTCAAGGCAAGGATCCCTCCGCTGGCTTGTGTGACTGCCTCTTGCAATTGCTAACTTGGTCTGCGCGATCCGCAGTTTCTCCTCGCCATCCAACTCCTTTGGGCGCTAAGTCTCAGCCTGAGCAAAATCTCGATTCTGATTTTATACTCCAAAATATTCTCAGTCCCCGCCTTCGTCTTCGCGGCTCGAACGACTACGGCTATTGTAGTCATGTGGGCTCTTGCGACAGTTCTTATGGGCTTCTTGATCTGTAAACCCTTTGCATTCAACTGGGATCAGACCATTCCTGATGGGCATTGTGGAAACCAGGTCTTGTCTTATCAAGTTACGGGCGCCTTGAACCTGGTCACCGATCTCATTGTGCTCCTACTCCCCATGCCGTATCTCTACGGTTTGAACCTGGCTCTGTACAAGAAGCTCATCCTGATGGTCACCTTTGCCGTCGGCCTATTGTAAGTGCATCCTGCTTCATCTTCACCCTGCCCATCCCTTTCCGCTAACTCCATCACCCCTGTAGCACCTGCGTCGTCAGCGTCCTGCGTCTCGTCGCCCTCACCTCAATCGACTACAGCGACATCACCTACAACGTGCCCGAGTCCCTCATCTTCAGCGGCCTCGAGCCTTGCCTAGCCGTAACACTAGCGTGTGTGCCCGTCCTGCGGCCCCTGCTCGGCCGAGTTAAAGAATCCATGAAGTCCGGCGGCAGCGGCGGCGTCGGGGGCAGCTCGGGTCTCAGCTCGGGCAAGCTCGGCTCGGGCAAGTTCATGAACCCCAAGGGCAACAACCCGTTCGAGGAGCTCCATGACGACTCCTCGCAGTACCAGCTGCGTCCTGTCGGGCCCAAGCACGTTGCCGGGGCGAGGGCTGCGCAGCGCAGCAGTTGGAGCGGGCACAGCAGTGATCCCGAGCTGCAGGGCCCGGTGGGGGCGGGAACTCAGGGTGGCAATATTGTTGTGCGGCAAGAGTGGGGGGTCACCGCTGGGACGAAATAGGTAACATGCATGAGGTTTATTGTTGCCTCATCTGCGATGCAGTATGGTGGTGTCTTGGGATGGGCAGTTTTCGGTGTGATCGGCCACAGCCCGTACATGATCTTCTATGATATCGCGGCGTCGAAACAAGCCGCATGGGTCGGGCATGTCACAATGAGTATTTATTTTATTTCAAGGTCTATTAGAAACACGAATAGATTCATGCTCCCCGCTCAGCGCGGAGGAGGTTTCACTTGTCATCAACTCCTGAGGGGCCAGTTCGAAAGCCGTCGTTCCCCGTCCACACTGGATCGGGTCCTGTTCCATCTTGCGCCTGAATATCTCCCACGGCGCCGATCACTCGACTTCCCGAGGATACCCTCTCCACTGTCTGAGTCACTGTGCCACCGGGTATGCACTGCGGCCGGCTTGTTCACGCGCCGGGTGTGGCTGGCGCCCCTGGCCGGCTCCATCTCGCTTGTCATGTCGGACAGGGTCGAGTCACGGAAGAAGTTGGGTGTTTTTGGTCTCTCCTCTCCCTTCGATGGTTGCTTATTAATTGGAGGGAGTGGCGGCGTCGGCTTCATCGGCTTGGACGCGTACTCGTACTGGGGCAACTCGGAGTCGCCCTCCCGCGTAGTCTGCCGCTGGGAGTAATACCCGCTCTTGCCAGTGCTCTTAAGATACAAGGGCCGCAGTGTCGGGAGACCGAGGCAGATCATGGACACAGCAATTTCAGCACCTGCCCAAGCAAAGTATTGGTTGAAATTTACTAGAATAGCAACTCAATGTAAGCGTCATTGCTGCTATTATATTAAGACTCAAAAGCGGAGTGCGGGCAGACTTACGAGTGTAGTCCATGATATCGAGGTTCGCGAGCACGACGGTCCTCACGATACCACAAGTTCCCGCACTTCCAACGAGTTAGAGGCACTGGATAACCACAACGAGAATGGGACAGGATTGACCAGACTTACAGGACACCCAAACTCATGCCGCTGGCAAGCGTGATCTTCTCACGGCGGGGCATACGGAGACCCCGGATGAACAGCCACGGAAATATGGCAAAGAAGAAGTCGCAAATGCTTGACCAAGCTGCCAATACCGGAAATCCAGTTAGCTTGACCCGTCATATCACCCTAGGGGCAGAATCTGACGGGAGCGTCGTACCTCCAAGGCCAACACTCATGGGCTTGATCTGGATGTTCCATGTCCCCGGTGTCCTCAGCGGATCCCAGCTCGCCTTGACCGGTGTGGTTTGGTTCCAGAGCATGACGACCAGGGCGATCGAGGTCGCGCCGGTAACAAGGATGAGAGACCACAGCGCGGTCTTTTGGGAACTATGCTGAACGACGCGGAGGAGGAAGAAGCCGAGGGATAGTTTCGCCATAGCGTTGCCGGTAACGGCGAAAGAGTTGCTGATGTAAGTCCACAGGATGGCGTTGGACGAGTCGTCGAGGCTCAGGATCCAAAAGCTCGTGCCCAAGCCGTAGTGGACTGACACTTGGATTGAAGCTGTGAAGGCAATGAGCAAGACGCCAGTGCAGATGTACAGATAGTCCTCGACGCCGACGTAGCGGACGATACGTATCCGCGTGTAGAGGCGGAGGCCGACGAAGCCGAGTGACAGGGCCGTTATGGCCCACATGGCCGCTGCCATCGAGTATCCCTCGTTCATCTTGGCATCACCGTGATGGATCTCCGGCGGAGAGAACGCGATAGAATGTCAAGGTACGTGGTGATTGTTTGTGTCGAGACTCAAGAGAGCCGCATAGTCACATTCGCCGTCTTGGGAAGTGTAAATCTGACGAGAGAGAAGCGAGGGCGCCCGGAGGTTCGGGAGGCAGATGGCCTGCCGTCAGATTTTCGGGGGCCGAACAGATTTTGACCACACCCACCCACCCGAGTGCCCCGACTCGGCGCATTTCCCAACTTTCGGAACTGGTTGCCAGCCCTGCACGGGCGGCATGACATCCCACCTCCAACGCCCGGCCCTACCTGTGTACAAGGTTGCACAAGGCGTATCGGTAAACGAAGCGACTGGCCGGCTCCGAAGATCGGTCGCGGCTAAAACACACTTGCACCTGGATGCACTTCCAATTGGCTGACCAGAGGTGGCGAGCCAAGGGAAGTCATGGCGGACAACCCGTGAGGCTGGCTCTCGCCGTGGACCCGCGAGTCCTCGCCCCGCACAGACTCGAGCAAAGCGGCCCCTCGCCCCCCTGGCCATTACCATCGGCGTTAAACTGGAGGGGGAGGCGCCCATGCTGCCACGCGGGTCCTGCCGGGCGAGCCCGCACCCAAGACATCTATGTTTAGCTCGCCGGTTACATGAAGGATAAAACTCAGTGTGCTTGCAACTGCGAGTTTCATCCAGGCACACATCTGCTGCGTTGCCTGTGAGATGATGAGCGCGCGGGACCGAGGAATAAGTTGCCAAGCATGCCGAACACCACCTGGACGGGACAGCGCGCCAGGATTGAGCAAGACAAAGCCCGCTCGCTGGCCCAGCCGCTCACTTGCTGAGTGAGAGAATGCGAGAAAAGGTTCCCAGCTGTGGGTTGGTTTCAAGACGGCTCGCTACCAGCCGCCTCTGCCAGGGCTTACCGCATTGAGGTCGAAACTCAAAAGCGGGATGCCAATTACCGGGTGCCTGACAGGGCACATAAGCGAGTCCGACAACTCTATCTGCAATAACGTTAAATCTGAGGCGGGCAAGACCGAGGCGTTGCGGAGGAGCCCATTACAATGCTCTGGCCATGAGATTGGTGAGCGAAAGCGCGGAGAGGCGAGATCGAGCGAGGATAGCCCATCGATCGAGGGTGCCAGGGTGCCAATGTCAAGCCAGAGCCGGATCCACGATGGCACACCGGCGAGGACAGGGGACCGCTTCATCCGGGAGTCAGGACCAATGGTGGGTCGCACCTCAGGCCGTGCGTGGTGCGATGGCTTGAGGCCGCGTTCTGGTCCAGCTTCGGCACAGCTGAGATGGCGAGCTGTGGGCAAGGATGGGACCAGCTTCGGGTTGCAAGCTGAGTCCGCGATAGACACGCCTCCTGTCTGGCAAATGTCTCGCCTACAGCCACAGCTCGCTCTGTGCAACTGTCGCCATCTCCAACCAGGCGTGCTCAAGGTGATTGTGACTGTGTGGTGGACTTGGTGTGTCCCGCGAGTTTGAGAGAAAGCGTGGAATCCCTGCGCCAAAATGTGGAAAGAGGAGAAAATATGATGATTGGGAAAAGTCCACATCGGGTAGTTCCGTCTCTTAGCTGAGTTGAGAGAACATCGACGAAGGTCAAAGGAAGTTTTTTGGTGGAGACATTCTTGAACGCGTTGACGCGACGGAGAATTCGAGTTCCACTCAGCGCCTTCAAAGCGCAGCATTGGCTCCCAGGTCCATCATTGGAATGGTCAGCGCCGCGGGAAGCGTCGGTCTTGGCGGCCTTGAGCTGGAGCTTCAACGGGTGCCGGCCCCACCCGGCGGAGCTCACATCAGACGGCAGAGCACTGGGCGTCTGTCGGTTCAATTCCGTTTCCCGCACTCCCGGCCAGGGCATCTCGTGCCCCTCCTTCTGCCCTCCTTCTGCCCCTCCTTCAATGCAAATCTTTGGATTTCGGCCCCGACTGCCGCGCATCATCATCCAACGATTCCAATCTGTTTCCCTGCAGCGACGAGCCTTCGGCAGCCCACGCACTATGGATTACGACACCATCCTGCAGGGCAAGTACCCCGCGAAGCGGCATGCCCAGCGCGTCACCGACTACATTCGCTCCAAGGTGCCCGGCGCAACGGGCGTCCTGTACCTCGAGAGCCGCGCGACCAAGCTGCTCGAGGACAATGACGAGCCCGAGCCGTTCCGGTATGCCGCGCCGCTCTGACGGTCGTCTGTCTGCTTGCACTCCGCTTTCTTCAGCTAACGACACCGTCCAGCCAGCGCCGCTTCTTCTACTACCTCACCGGCTGCCCCCTCGCCGACTCGTACGTCGTTCACGACATGGACACCTCCAGAACCACCCTTTTCATCCCCCCTATCGATCCCGAGACTGTCATCTGGTCGGGCCTGCCCGTCTCTGCCGAGGAGGCTCTGCAACGGTTCGATGTCGACGAGGTCCGGTACACGACCGATACCAACGCCGAGCTCGCCCACATCGCCGGCCAAAAGACCAAGTCGACCGTCTTCACCATTCCTCACCAGGTCTCGGAGCAGGTCAGCTTTCTTGGCTTCGACGACAAGAACTTTGCCATTCTCAAGGAGGCCATCGAGGTCTGCCGCGTCGTCAAGGACGAATTCGAGCTCGCCATGATGGCCAAAGCCAACGCCATCAGCAGCGCCGCCCACCGCGCCGCCATGGCAAAGGTCAAGCATGTCAAGAACGAGCGTGAGCTCGAGGCTCTGTTTCTTTCGGACTCCATCACGGCCGGCGCCCGTAACCAGGCCTACCACGGCATCTTTGCTGGCGGGAGGGCGGCTGCGACACTGCACTATGTCCACAACAATGCGCCTCTCGAGGGCAAGCTGAACCTGCTACTGGATGCCGGCTGTGAGTGGGACTGCTACGCCTCGGACATCACACGAACCTTCCCCATCAACGGGAAGTTCACCAAGGAGAGCAGGGCCATCTACGACATTGTGCTCAAGATGCAGCTCGAGTGCATCGCGGCGCTGAGGGAAGACGTGTTGTGGGACGACATTCACCTGCTGGCGCACAAAATTGCCATTGACGGCTTGCTGGAGCTCGGCATCCTGAAGGGCGATAAGGACGAGATCCTGGCGAACCGGACGAGCGTGGCCTTCTTCCCGCACGGCCTGGGCCACTACCTCGGTATGGACACGCACGACACGGGCGGTAACCCCAATTATGCCGACCAGGACACCATGTTCCGGTATCTCCGTGTGCGGGGGAAGTTGCCGGCGGGGAGTGTGGTGACGGTCGAGCCGGGCATCTACTTTTGCAACTTTATTATCGAACCGTTCCTGAAGGACGCAAAGCATGCCAAGTTTATCGATGCCGATGTGCTGGAGAGGTACTGGGACGTCGGGGGTGTCCGGTATGTCGAGGTTCTCTGACGTGCTGCCCCGCTTTTTGCTAACCTTCTACAGGATCGAGGACAATGTGGTTATTACGGAGACTGGGTCCGAGAACTTGACGACAGCTCCGAAAGACCCCGATGAGATGGAGAGAATCATTTCTAGCAGTTGAGGCGCCACACCCTGCGTAAACCAATGAAATCTCTTGCAACAATGCTCCAACATCCAACAGACTCCATAAATTTGCAACCGGGGTTTCGGTTAACCCAATGCCTAAGCTCCTAGAAACGGTGTTTACGAAATGAGGATGAGGATGCCATTGTCATGGGGCCCCTTTTGCCGGTGGATCCCAAAGCCCCGCTAGTTAAATGAGGACATGTTCTTCTTTCACTGGCAGAGACCGAGTCTGGTGCCTGAGCGTTATCACCATGACCATGGCCGAAGAAACGAACAGCGGGATGAGAAATCCCCCGACGAAGGACGACAAGGGCCTTGTGCAACCAGCTCAAGTCGATCCGCAAACAGGAAGCTTGCTCTTCCACCGACTGCCGCAAGAAATTCGGGACCAAATCTGGGCGCAGCTCTTCTGTTCCACAAGGTTCGCTTTCGGAAAGAGGGAGATCAACCAGCGTCTTTCGGTCAGGGTGAAGCCTGCGCCAAATGGCCTGGCGCTGCTCCGCGCGTGTCGTCGAGCTCGGCTCGAGATTGGCGACTCATGGCTTCGCCACGTCCTGTTTTGCTTCGAGGACGCCGGAACAATGCTCGACAAACTCTCTCCCCTGGCTATCGATACTGTCTCCAAGATACGCCACCTAAGAATCAGCCGCCCATGGATTTCACTGAGACTTCCCGATGATTTCGAAACCCAGGATGATTCCGACCCCGATGATGATTTCGCACCCGGTGACGCGAAAACCTATTACCTGGCTGCCATCTTCAAGCTCCTTCCAGGTTTGCAACTAGACCGGCTGACGCTTTTTGGCGTGCCTGATGGTTACACCAACTACCGAACATTCCACAGTCTCGCCATGGACGGCAGCGGCTGGAAAACCCTGCGCTTCATCGGCTACAGCCCGGCCACCCTCGGGTTGCCGTTGGATTACGACGACGCTTCCAGGGCATTGCGATGGAAACGCGGGTGGCAAGCCGTCGTGGAGGGTCGTGATGGGGTGACCTCGAAACCTACCGTGACAGCTTATCACGTCAAAGACCCATCCCTCCCTGGTCCGATCCTTGACGCAGGAAACCGGGTAAGGTATGGACAGGTACCCCCCGATGGCCAGAAGCTGCGACCGGAGGTTCCCTCCAAATACGCAGACCACCCACGGCCAAAGAGAGAAGTCATGATCATCGTCAAGAGGGGCGACGGGGTCGCCTACCAGGAAAAGAAGGGGTCGCCGCTTATCTTCTCCGACATCCGGCGTAACTTCGACGGGGTTGATACATGGAGAGAGCTTCGGCCTCGGTGTCCCTACGTGCCTGATCACGAGAGCAAAGACGAGAACAGGGACGAGGACAAGGATGAGAGTCGCCTGCCCGGGGGAGCAGACCCCGCCGAGGCAGATGTTTATGAGAATGTTGACGAGTATGACTGGACTCCGGCCCAAATCTACAGCCCGGGGACGTATCCGTGATTTGCAGAACTGGCTGCATGTGATATACATACAAGGTAGTGTCTACAGCATGAAAGCATGAAAAGGGGCGTCCCGAACTCACCCGGGTTGTGCGGGGAATATGCGAGACAGCCTCGCTAACATCATGGATGTATCACTACCGCCTCAAGCACAGCAGACACGGCTCAAGGCCGGGAACCACCATAAATAGTGCACATATCTAGCTGAGGGATGGAAGACCGTCATTAATCACATCAATTTACGCCTCTAATCCCGCAATGCTCCAACAAAGCTGACAAAACATGGCAGCAGCCAGATGAGACGAAACAACACCGACCCAAAAGAAACACGGGAAAGAAACATGAATAGGAGCATGAATAGGATATGGTATCACTCGCAAACGCTTTCAACATCGCCGCCCGCCAGCAGGCGGCGGTTTCCCCAGTCTAACAAAGCCTCCCTCGCCATGATGATGTAACGCCCCATCGAGCACATTCCAGCAGTCCGTCCCCGTCCTCAACAGCTCCCAATGCTGGCTGAGCACGGGCACGTTGACGGCCAGCTCGAAGCCGGTCAAGAAGCAGAAACTAATCTCCAAGCGGGCTAGCTCGCGCTCGCTCACGCCGCCAACTCTGGAAAAGCGGCCGTGCGGGTAGCTCAGGTCCTCGAGGGCCTTCATGGCGACACGCAGGCCGGCGAGCAGTAGGCGGTGGGCGTTGCGCTTGGTCACGACGATGGCGCGCTCCAGCACGGCGAGGCGGTGGATGTACAGCGATGTGGCCAGGTACACGCCCGTCGACATGGGGCAGTAGTGGTGCACCCGCAGGAGGTAGTCGGTGATGGAGATGGGCGGGGGCACGCGGCAGTAGAACTTGCGGGTGATGGCGCTGTGCTGCAGGTTAAGCGGCTGCGAGTTGTCACCCACGATGATGTACGGCGCGAGGGGCTGCGGTGGTTGCTGTTGTTGTGGGGGCGGGTTGGGCGTGCGGAGGTGCACGCCGTCGATATCTTGGGGTGGTGGGTGTGCCGAAGATGGGGAACGGTTTGCCGCCGGCGAGGTCTGAGAAGCGGATTGCACAATCTGGAGGGGCGACCGGCAGGGCATTGGGGACGTGGATGCACTCCCTCGCTGGGCGAGCCGCGCCAGGTTCTTTTCCGAGTTTGACCGCACGATGCTCTTCTTCTCTGCCTCCATCCCCTTCATGTGTGGGAGGGTTGGGCTCCTGGGCGGCGGGGTCGGCGGGATGTCTCCCGTCATGCTGACCAGGGCCTCGATGCCCGCGCTAAGCAGCCTCAGGGCGGCCTGCGGAGAGACCTTGAAGATGTCGTCGGCTTGGGCCGCCAGGGTTGGAGATGATGCATCGTTTTCGGGGCTGGCGACGTCTTGGAGCCGGGGGTCGGCAGCCGGCACGGGCGGCGGCGGCGGCGACGGTACGGAACTGGAGTCGCTGCGATGACCGGCGTCCTCGGGGCGTGGCTCTCGGTCCGCCATTTCGGGGCGGGTTGAGTTCTCACGAAGCAGGACAGATATCACGAATCCGTCGCGCGGGCTCGGCGGGCTGGTCGAGGGTTGAAAAGGCCCGACCTGGCCAGGATGCGACGGGAAATTCTCGGTGGTTCTCGTCGTCGCTGAATCGATGTTCCGCTGCGGGTGACGTCCAGGTCCAGTATTATGGAGCGGGCGGGGCCTCGACTTCACCGAGTCGGCCAGGGAGGCTCGACGGTCTTGTGTATCCTGCACCGCGCCAACCCCAGTCTCATGGTCTCTCGTTGGGTATTCCGTGGGAATATGGATATTTGGATTGTCTCGTCATGCGCAGATGTCGGTCGGCGGTCGAGACGGTGGGGCCGGCGCGTGGCAGCAGCGGCCAGGCCGCGAGAGGCAAGGCCTGGAGGGGGCGAAAATTGGAGGGGAAGTGGGAAAATTGGGGTCCGTCCCTGGCTCGACCGTGCCAAGGGTCTCGTCTTTGGCGGTGGTGGAAATCAGGGTCTGCGCTAACGTTAGTCGACGTTGACGCGATCCGTATCTCGGCACGATCGGAATGTCGGGAGGTGGAACCCGGATAACGGGATAGGTGTTTCGTCGGGTTTGGGCGCGGCGGGTTTCGCTGGGTTTTGTTGGAACTCGGCGCAGGAAACTGTTGATGCAGATGCAAATCGGTTGTTTTACTGTTCTATCATCGCGGGGTCAAGTTCGTGCCAACAACAGCTTCCCAGCGATAACATCAAGCTACCCCTCGTGGTCCGTGCTCTGAAACCGTTCCCTCATTTCATCCGGCATTTTGGGGCCGGCCTTGGGCCCTGGGGCCCTGTCGCCACTCGTCCAACAGACCAAGAAGCGAGCCGTGATTATTCACGCCGCTTCCTCCCTGGCGATCTCTGTCAATCTCAGCCCGGCCCGGCCGAACGCCTCGCGTGGCAAACCCGAATCTTACTGGTCGACTCGCCATGGCCCTGCGACTGTGGCTGGTCCTCGCCTGCCCGCACCCTCTTCTTCGCTTGGAGCAGCGTGGGGGTCACACAACCGAGACAACATGCTGTGCAGCCCCTTGAGATCGTTGGAGTATCTGACGTCATTGAGGACTATGTGCAGTCGGAGGCAGACTCTCGAGCATCCATACGATGGTTTTCAGCGATGCTATGCTTCTCGGCGCGAGCGGTGATGTGGTTGGGGAATCCGGAGTCGTGAAGTCTGGAGCAGGCGGTCAGGGATGTCATGGGGCACAAAAAACGAGGTACGGAGTTCGGTGAAGATACTCGCTTGTCCAAGGTACCTATTCCCAAGCGGTCGCTGGCTGCATCTACTGCGAAGTTGTGCCAAATCTGAGTCTTTCATGCTGGACGCTTGGACAAAACTGAATGGGAAACGTTGGACTTCATCAAGGTTGGGCCTGCGGACGCTCATTGGCCCGTCTCCAGGCTGCCAGTGTTGCCTGTTCTGGGTATTGACCTTGCTGTTGGGAGTTGGGAGCCAACCTCAGGGCCTGCATGCTCCAACATCCAAACCAAGCCTGGTGCAAAGTTGCGGTCTTCGGGCAATCTGGTCCACAATGGAACACCCAAGCACGCCTCTACGGCCACCCCCCGCGCCGCTGGAGATGCTGCCGCTGCATATTCTTGAGTACATCTGCCACTATCTCCCGAGACAAAGTCTGTCACCGCTGTCGTTGACGAGCCGCTTCTGCTATCAGGCAGCGGCGCCGCGACGGTTCTCGCGCCTCAAGCTCGCCGTGCACGACAAAGAGAAGCTACGGGACGACTTGCAGCAATGGGCTGCTGTTCTAAGCCGCGGCAACAGATTTCGCCATGTGCGCCGGGTTGTTCTCGTTGGCACGATGCTCACTGGCGACGACGCTGACGGGGCAAGCCCCTACCGGTTGGCAACCGACAGCGACAGCGACAGGAGCAGCGACAGTGACGGCGATGACATCAAGCTGTTCTCGCCCAATAGCTCCATCTTGACAACACAGCATAAGCTGGGACAGCACGAGGCCTGGCTGCCCTTTGCCGAGTTCCTCGGGCAGCTGCCCGGCCTCAAGGATCTAGTGTATGCTTGCACCCACCAGGTACCAGCTTGCCTGCTCGCGGCCCTTCGCCAGCACCACCCACAAAGCCGGCTACACGTGCGCACTTTCAGCCTCCGCAGCCTCTACCACGAGAGGTACCGACTGCACGACATTGACCCGGACGAGCTTGCGCTCGCCACGTCGCCTTGCCTCTACAGCATACGCGTAACGTGCCTCCCCTACGACTCGTCCGGCCGCTTCAGTTTCAACCTGGAAGCTATACGGCACATGGTGCAAGGGCATGCTCCCAATTTGAGGCGTGTATCCATCTACTACGACCGCGCAGGGAACTCCCTAGCTCTGCAGGCCGCCATCCGTGCCGCCAGAGCCCGGTGGAGAGGCTTTCCTGAATCGAGTCCGTGCAGGACGAGACTTGAGCCGGAGAAGCAATCGCCGAGGCGCCCTGCCCTAGCCCGTCTGGACGCGCTCGTAATTTCTGGGTATAGTTCTGATCTCTACCACATCAACACTTGGAAAACCCTCACCGACTTCAGCTTCCTCCGCCGTTTCACGCCACCCCCTGGTCTCAAGCCCGAAGCCCTCGAAGTTCTGACAGTTATGGCGGTCGAGGACAAGTTCCGCTCCCTCCAAGCCTTGAACTTGTCCGTTACCACCGTCCCCGCGGACTCGGGATCCCCTACCGTCGACTGGAAAACGAGCCTCTTCCTCCAAGCCGTCCCACCGCTCCAAGAGCTCAGACTCGGCGGCGGCTTTGGCATCCAGGCTTTCCACACGGTCTTGCACCGCCATGGCCCAACCTTGCGTAAACTCCACCTCCTCCCACCCAGCGCTACACCCCGAATCAACGATTTGGCCTACAACATCCCCGCCCATTTCACGCGCCTCGAGACCCTCCGCCTGCGCATCCAGCGCCAACAAGGAGACCCTGAAGAAGTCGGCGTTTACCGCGCCCTAGCTAAACTCCCCCGACTACGACGCGCCACGTTGGTGCTCAACTGCTACGTCCCGTTCGACGCACCAGTTTACTACGACGTCGATGCGGAAACAAAATCCCAAGCTGAAGTTGACTGGAGACACGAAACGCTTGCCAACTCGGCCGTGGACGGCGCCCTCGCGCGCGCTATCTTTGACGAGATGACGGCTGCGGGCGCACCCTTGGAGCGGCTCAGCATCAAGACCGAGCCTGGGGCGATTGGAATACATAATTTCGACGTCCTGGTGCGGTGGGTTGCGCGGAGTTGGGTGTGCGAGGTACCGGGGCACGGGAAGGAAGGGCCGGTCGTGTGGGAGGACCTCGAGGCCGGGTGGATGGGGGGCAGCAATCTGCCGTTTTCTTGGGACGCGTTGGAGTGGGTGGGCCAGGAGTGTAAGGAGTTGTGGGCCGATATATGGCCTTCGAAGGGGGGCAATTGGAAGCATGAGTGGAGCAGCTTTCCGCTCTCAGCTCGGGGGTTAGATGATTGATAACATGTTCTCTATACCTAAGAATGGCGATGAAAAATTCATCTCTCCAAGCTCTCTCCAACCCGGCCATCTCCCTTGCCTACACTGCCCCCCTGCTGCTTTCCAACCTCGCCACCTTTCTCACGGCTACTAACATCTCCGGTTAGCAAATCAGGAGCAGGACCGAGGAACGCCGTCACCCGTCGCGACCGGCGGCGGGATATTTGAGTGCGGTGGGAAGCTCGGAAGGTCTCTGAGAGGGTTGGTGTGATCTGTTATGTACAAAACGCTGGTTGGAAGAGCTCCAGATCACCGCGGGACTTGGTGTCACTGTCTCTCGCCGTCGACAACCCGCAGTACACGAAACGTCAACACCTGGATTTGATACATCCTCGCCGACAATTGATCAGTACTCCTACATGGTACTAAGTAATATCTCTGCCGGACACCTAACAGCCCAATGCGACCTTGCAGTCCACGACGGCCGTCTGCCCCCCTTGGACGGCCTCGATGGCCTCCTTGAGCACCCTCTCCAGGTCAGCCGCCTTGTCCACACGGGCGGCAAAGAGATCACCTCCGGCGGCAGCTTTCGCGATGCCAGCGTAGTCGGGGACGGGGGCGAACGAGATGTTGATCTCCTCGTTGGACGCGTTGGCGCCCAGGCCGTCGGGGTGGACCAGCAGCAGAGACTTGCGGGGGGCGTTCCAGCCTGCGAGAATGTCAGCCCGAGTCAAAATAATCCAGTGGTAAGGAAGTCTTCCACTCACCCTTGTTGTTCAAGACAATGGTTAGCACCGGAATGTTGTACCTCCTTGAGATCCAGTACACGCTTCCCGGCACCGAGAAAAGGAAGGTCCCGTCGCCGACGATCTGCACCACAAACTTGCCCTTCTCGCCCCGTTGCTGGGCCTCGTACTCGGTCGCGAGCTTCATGCCGAGCGCGCCGCCGCCCGACCAGCCGAGGCCGCCGCCACCGCAATTGATCCACGATCCGGGGATGGTCGGCTGGAGGCTGTCGTGCACAAAAAAGGTGTTGGTGACGGCCTCGATCGCCCACAGCGTGTCCTGCGGGCACAAGTCCTTGAGCTTGGCGCAGAGGTGGCTGGTGCCAAAGTCGCCGTTCTCGAGCGGCTGAGACCGGACGGCAATCGCCTCGAGCCGCTTCTTGTACGACTCCTGCAGCGCCGCCCACTTCTTGTCCCTTGCCTCGCCCGCCAACTGGGCCTTGAACCCCTCGTCCGACTTGAGCTGCGCTAGGACCTGCTCAACGGACGTCAACGCGTCGGCGCGGTACCGGTGTTGCGCCTGGATGTAGAAGAGTGGCATGACCTGCTTGAGCGGGTCAACGTCGATGTGGAAGATGCGAGCGTCCTCCCTCGGCTTGCACTGCGTCGAGATCCAAGGAACGTCGCAATCCAGCACCACAATCACATCCGCCGTCCGGATCGCCTCCTCGACACCATACCGCAGCCCGAGCCAGCCCGGGTGGTCCGCCGGGAAGCACATATCACTTCCTCCCGTATCCATCACCCTCAAGCCCTTCACCGTATCCGCCAGCTCCACCAACCTCCCCGGTACGGCATGATCCCGCCCGCCATACCCCGTAATCAACAGCGGCTCCTCGGCCCCAGCCAACGCCTCCGCAATCTTCTTCACCGCCGCGCTCGGCAACCCACCCAGCTCTACCGGCTCCCAATCCGCCTGGCGAATCTCATATGGCTCAATCTCCATCTCCATCACCTCCCTAGACCCGCACAGGTACACCGGCCCCGTAGGTGCGGACCGCGAAAACTGCAGCGCGCGGTTGACCATCTGCTTGACATTCACCCCCGTCTTAATCTCGGCGGCGTAGCGGCAGTACTGCGCGACGATCTGCTTCTGGTCGGGCACGTCCTGGATCCAGTGGATGAACTCGGTGCGGGAGCCGCGCAGCTCGCCGTCCTGCGTGATGGGCGAGATGCCGGCGAAGACGAGCACGGGGGCGCGGCCCGCCGACGCGTTGTGCACGGCCGCGCCGAGGCCTTGGGTGCCGACGTCGACGTGCACGATGACCGCTTGGGGCTTGTTGGTCAGGCGCGCGTAGCCGTCTGCCATGGACATTGCTACCATCTGTAGCGTTTGGGGAGGGCTGTGAGCTACTATGCGGAGAGAGCGACAGGAGTCAACCAACCTCGTTCGGGCAGGTGATGATGCGTGGAAACTGCCCCTTCTTCTCGCGAGCGCCTTTGACCATGGCCTCGATGATGCTGGGGTGGTCGGATCCGAGGTTGACAAAGGCATGGGTCACTCCGGCGTCCCACAACGCCTCGAAGAAGGCGAACGACGTTGTGTACATGTTGGGCGAGTTTTCCGTGGCCGGCTTGGATATCCAGCGGTGTTGGGTTGAGGAGACCGGAGCGGTGTTGGTGGTGATGTTCGAGGTTGTAGTCGAGGCCGCGGTCGTGCCAGTGGCATTGGTCAGGGGGTTCAAGTTGGTTCCTGGCAAATGCGCGAGGGCGGCGGTCTTCCCCGGATTTATCATGCGGCTGGCGGGCCCGTCGTCGCAGGGCCGACGGGTCGCCTCTGGAAGGCCAATCCCAGTCCCGGCTGCTGTTGCGGCATCCCCATCATGTCCCTGAGGTTCCTGACTGGCGCCGGTGGATAGGGGCGGGGTCGCGTCGAGCAGGGATGCCATCGCGGCAAATCGAATTGCGAATGGGGTGCGGGGTGATTTCCGTGATACTTGGATTCGTGCCAAGGAGGAGAGTGGGGGGGGGGGAAGGGAGGTCGTCCACCCGGTGGGTACCTACCGCCGGGTTGGGTGACCAAGTCCGGTCTGGATGAGCTTAGGGCCGAGTTAAAGGTTGTGCCGCGACCGAAGACCGGACGTCGTTTCCCTTGACTGGCTTCTAGGGTCAAGTAGAAGAAGTACAGATAGCCGTTGGTGCTGGAGGGCTCCCGCGTCCCACTTCCGTTGGTTCGCACTAAAGACGGTCAGGTAGGGGTTTCCACACTCAGAAAGATGCCATGTGACAGAATTGGACTCGAGTGGGCTATGAGAGTATCCAGACGGTGCCGTTTCGTCCGTTCAGAGATGAGTTCGAAATCCGGACAAAGAAACGGGCCATTGGCTATTTATTGGACGAGTCGGCGAGCTGGAACTCGGGTGTAAGTGGTCTCTCGGCTTAAGGGCGCCCTCACCGGCCCCTGATCCCCTGATGACGGCACGACGTCAAGTGACCACTGAAAGCCGCTGTCCAGGGTCTCTGTGGGCATTGAGTTACCTAACACGGGTGGATTGTCGGACGAACTCGTTCCTGTGCCAGCAGACTGGTTGGTCGTTGTGGACATGAAGTGCCTGTGCCAGTTGGCTGCTTGGTGCTTTGGCTTCAGTGCTCCGGTGCTCTGGCCGGTGCTCTCCGCTCTCCGTTCTCCGCATGCCATTTCCCCGCAGCACCGCGGCACTTGGTGGATCCAGGGAAGAAGTCTCGTCTGCTCCAATTGCTGTCGTCGATTGTGTTGGGAAAAGTGGACGGGTAAAAGAGAAGAGCGCCAACTGAATTCTCCATCTGTTGCTTTGCTTTTCCCCTCATTGCGTCCTCTTGGTATCTTTCATCTTCCCCTGGAATACCTAGGTTCGTCTTGGCTCGCTGTTGGTGTTGCGAAGCTGTGAATCGCCGAGGCGTGTGTTCCCGCAGCCGCTGAGCCGAGGATTTCCGCCCACTAAATCTACTTTAATTCTGCCCCACTGGTCCCACTCTCCCCGCTGTTTCTTGGATGCGGGGTGGCTCCAAGGATTCGCTGTGGCATCCCTCCAAAACCTCAACACGACAACACTTCTCGGGCCCGAGGTAGACCGCAAAGCTGCCCACCTGCATTCACAAATGCCCCAAGCCTCGAATATCAGAAGGAAAATGGTGGAGTAGCTAATCATCCTCCTAATCGGCGTTAATTAAGGCACCTTTCCTCCCCTACACCCGCGACGCTCCAGTCCGACATGCTTCAACGCGTGCCACTCTCATTCACATGTTCCATGCGTCGACACACGTCCCACACCGCGGCTGAATGGCCTGTAGGCTGCATCTGAAGATAGGATGAACTTCTGCTGCGCATACTTAAACACTTCCTCGGTGATTAGCGTGTGTTTTGGCCATCATGACGCACCTAGCCCTGGCCCCCTCAATGTTTGTTAAGTGTACCAGCACTGCAGTCAGAGCTGGTTGCGGGCCCGGGACAAGAAGAGGCCATCCGCCCCTGTTCTTCGTGCTCTATGTCTTCTGGGACTCATTATTTCCAACAGCACACCTGACCTGCACAACTCTTCGCCATCAAGCGCCGCGCTGAATGAGAAAGCGATTTGTGCATCGGAGTCCCGTACGCCCGCTTTTCGCGCTCCCGTGTGCCGCGTGTGAGAACGGCGGCCTCTCCTGGTTGTGTTCCGCGGTATGTGTGACAGAAAGACTACCTACCTAGTAGTGTCCACGCCGACTGAGCGATATGTCGATACGTCCGTGCCTTATACGTCCATACAATGACTGAAATTCAAATGTCACCAACCTCGAAACACTCCGTGATTGCCGAGTGCGGCCCTTATCCCAGGTCGAGTGCCGTTTGTTTGAGCTTCGCAAACTGACGGGACTGCACCCCATTCTCACGGCAAGTTCCATCCTGACTTGGTGTTTTAGTACCGCATGATACCTATCAATCATCGGCTTCCAATTTCGGGTTTGCGTTGAATGTGTTCTCCCACAACACGCGACCAAAGCTCCCTGCGTTTATGAGTTGCGGTCGGTTTGGTTTTCGCTATATTCACAACATGTCGCCACCCAGACATAGCCCTGCGCCCCTTTCTTGGTCTGCTTCGATGGCCTCATCTGCCATTGGCCGAGACTAGGTAAGTGTGAGGTTGTTGAAGGCACTGGATGTACTACTGTTGCGGGACAGCCGCCTTGTGGTCACACTAGGTCCGTTTGCCAGGCTAAACGCTTAAACGCCCGCTACCTTATCTTTCTTCTCTTCGAAGGTTTGCGGGCAGGGCCTTTCCCTACCACAACCTCTTTTCCCAAACAACACCACGCAAGACGGCACGCAGTATCATCAC
>OUNM011309363.1_pt1 | contig 56131 bp, 37 predicted proteins | sample 1769961 | NCBI WGS metagenome assembly OUNM01 (sample SAMEA3914820, study PRJEB12502) | metagenome | biome: forest; material: soil | place: USA | collected 2012-03-12 | depth 0.3 m
ATGCCAAGGTCGAAACGGAACTCCTCGCCATCGACAAACACGAGATCAATGTCGAAATGATCGAAGCCGCGGAGACGCTCGCGGACGGCGGCAATTTCACCGGCGCGATCAACCTGCTGGCCAAAGTAAAAGGCGCATGCGCAAACGGGAAAAAGTTGAAAACGGCGGGGCAAACCTGGTGGGGAGAAGAATTTTCCAAGCTAAAAGCCCACGCGCAGAAAGCCGCTTTCGCTACGGAGATTGCAGCCCTCCAGAAAAAACTGGATGCGGCGAAGAAACTCCAGGCCTCGGGCTTGGCCGCCCCGACCCACCAAGTCTTTAGCGAACTGCACTTCGCTGCGCTTAAGGAACTTGGGTTCGCCAATCTGCACGGCCCATATGTCACCGAAAAAACGGCCGTCGCCGACCTGCTAAAGAACATGAACGACGCCGAGCCCAAGGCCTCGAATGCCTTTATCACCACCGATTACAACGCGCTGGTCACGCTCCTGGCCAAGGTCGATAAAAAGGCCACGCAGCGTCTGTATGATTCCGCCATGACCCTCCTCACGCAGGCCAGGAAAGACATCGCCGCAGCCGGAAAGGTAAAAGAAGCCCATGGCTTGTATACCACCGAGCGTGGAGTCGTGGAGCCGATGACCGTCGGCCTCGCGGCGGGGCCTGGTTTCACCCAGGATGATATCGACGGGATCACCACCAAATTCGGCAGCGTGGCCGGCTTGGCCACGGCTCGGAAATTTCCCGAGGCCCAGGCGCTGCTCGCCCAGGTGAAGGCGGCCATCGAAAACGCCAAGAAAGTCGCCACCGGAAACGCCGAGGACGTGAAGGGCAAGAACGAGGCGTTGACCGGACTGGATACCGCCGCCACCGCCGAGGCAATCCGGCTTTCACTCGAAAAGGTCCGCGCCCTCTTCACAAAACTCGGGACGCGGCCAGGCCATGAGGGCATCGCCGCCGAACTGGTCGTGATCGGCGATGCCCTGAAGGCCGCGGAATCCGCCCTCGCTTAACCATACGCTTAGCTAGTTATGCCGAATCTAAAAACAGCGAAAGAGAAAGTCGCCGAAGCCGCCGACCTGATCGTCAAAGCGGGAACTTTGGCCGACCAGCACGCGAACTTTAGCTCCACCTTGGAAACGGAAATCAAGCCGGCCCGTCTCGCGCTAAATCCAGAACCCCCGCGGCTCCTCGCCAAGAAAAAATACGAGGCCATCGACGGAGCCATAACCGCCGCAGGAGAAAAAGCAAAAACCCACGACTACACCGGCGCAGGCAAGGCGCTCGATACCGCGCGGACCCTCACGACCGAAGCTGCCGCCTTGAAAGATGCCGACACGAAGTACACCGCACGCCAACTCGAGGTAAAAACCCAGGTCGATGCGCTCCTGCTCTCGCCCGGCAAAACGAGCGTCAAGTGCGGGACGGATATTACCGAAGCGGAAACCGCTCTCACCGAAGCTGGAACGAAGGCGACCGAACTCCTGTACTCCGAGGCCACCACTCAACTGGAGACCGCCTCGCTCAAATCGGACACGGCCGATATCAAGAACACCACTGGCGGCACAAGTGCGCCGCCCTCGGGAACAGAGGCCAAACTCAAGGCGCTCGCCGGCAAACCGGGAGGGACGAAAGCGCTCGATGAAATTGTGTCCCAGCTCACCACGGCCAATCACCCGGACTTCGTACTCGCCGCTTTCAAAGCCCGGTTCGACCTCACGGAGGCGGTCTTGGAAGGCACGGAAACGACGGCCAAAAACGTGATCGAGATGAAGAAACTCTACGAGGTCATGACTTTGGTGCCCGACTCGCATACCCGGGAGAACCCGAGCTTCAAAAAGATAACCCGCAAGCCGGCCAAACCGGGCGAAGGCTCGTTTTATCAAGGCTCTGAGAAAAACATTGTCATGCAAGAGGGGCACCCCGATAGCTCGCACCCCCGCACCGTGGGAGACCCAACGGAGCTTCCGGGTGTGGATGAAAACTGCAAGCCGAACACCGCGACGCCCACGCCCAAGTTTTTCGCCTGGAACACGCTCCACGAGGTCGGCCATGCCCTGGACGATAAAAAACGCTATATGTCGTCGAATGGATCCTCAGGCTCCCACGGCGGTTGGACGGAATACGGTGGCGACATCGGAGCGGTCGCCAATGCCGTCGCCGGCGCCTTTGGCATCGATGCGGATGTCATCGCCAAGTACATGGATAGCGGGGCCGAGCCCTTCTTTAAGCCCAGCAACTGGGCGGCCATGACTACATGGGCGGCGGCCGCCAAGAACGACGCCACCCCCTTTCCCTGGGACAACGGATCTGCCTGCGGGAAAAACGTCGCGGACGGCGGTCTCGCCATCGGTGGGAAAATCTACCACGAAGCCTACCCGAAGGTCTGGGTCAGCTACAACGCCGCGGCGCGCAAACAAGGCCTCACCGGCTACCAATTCCGCGCGCCGGGCGAGTGGTTTTCCGAGCTCTACGCCGCCTACAAGTCCGAGAAGCTGAAGCCCTCCCACCCGGCCAAAGGTTGGCTGGACAAACTCTTCGGCGTCAAACCGGTTAAATAACCAACCAAAGCTATGTCCTTATTTTTTCCCGTCACCCTCAACTGCCCCAGTTGCAGCCAGCCAGTCGTCTTCCAGGCCTGTGCGACGCTCAATGCGGATCGGCGGCCGGATCTGCGCGAGGCCATTGTCGCCGATACCTTCCAAAAAGAAACGTGCGCGAATTGCTCGACCGTCTTCCGCCTGGAGCCTCAGATGAACCTGCTCGACGTGGGCCGCGGGCAATGGATCGCGGCCTTCCAATCGGGGAAGTTCGAAACCTGGACGGAGAAGGAAACAGAAGCTCGTGAGACCTTTGCCAATGCCTATGGCGAAAATGCCTCTGCCGATGCGCAGGAAATCGGCGCAGAACTCAAGCCCCGCCTTGTTTTCGGCTGGCTGGCGCTGCGTGAAAAGCTGGTTGCTGAGGATCACCAGTTGAATGACGTCGACCTTGAGCTGGTCAAGATCTCCCTCCTGCGTGGAATCGAAGATCCGCCGATCCATCCCGGCACGGAACTCCGCCTCACCGGCATTGATCCCGATACGAATGAACTTATCTTCACGTCTGCCAACTCCACAGACGGCAAGGTCATCGAAGAACTGAATATTCCTCGGGAATTGTATGACGAGATCGCGGCCGACCACGAAGGCTGGCAGAAGCTCCGCGAGGAACTGCAGAAGAGCATTTTTATCGACTACCGCCGCCTCTTGACCACAGGCGCGCACGCGGCGGCATAGGCAGTGGTCATTCAGCGCCGGCGTGGCTCTGCGGTCCCACGCCGGCGGGCTCATTTACAGAACGTAGCGCTTCCGCTATTTCTTGGGCGGATTCGGCACGATGTCCGTGCCCTACACGACCACCGTCTTCCGCCGCTTGATTTGAGGATCGAGGTTCCCAGACACGAAGCAATGGCTAAGTGCCCAAGCTTCCGTGGTAAGTCCACCCATCAAGGATCAAGCGCGATCCCGTCTCCGGCTAAATGATGACATCGCCCTTGATATATACGGCGCTCAACTGAATCACCGCCCCATGAGTGACAGTGATAGTGAACAAGGCTGTGCGAGGCCCGCAATGCGACGCAAAAGAGTTAACTGGCAGTAGATGCGCGGCGTCTCGGGAGCATCGTTTCGGCCCTTCGTCGAGGCGGCCCCAAATCCGGAAAATCCCAGCCCCTCGCCTCCAAAAAGCACCGCAGATCGCAAAATAAGCAGGGGCTTCGCCAAACTGGCGGAAGGGGTGGGATTTGAACCCACGGTGAGTTTTACCCCACGTTCGATTTCGAGTCGAGTGCCTTAAACCGGACTCAGCCACCCTTCCTATTCGTTTTCAACGACTTACAGAGGTTCAATTCCTCTCCAAGCGTCGCAACGGTCGGTACTATGTCCAAACTTTCGACGGGCGCAAGGAAAAATTGGCGAGGCGGTTGGACGGCCCAATTTTGGGGAAATCCTGAGAAATTCCGTCAGCAGGTTGCCAAGACCGAGCTTCGCCCTCAGACGAATTCGCTTTTTCACCATAGGACCAAGGTCTGATGGCGCATGACACAGAATTCCACCCAGAATGCTGCCGTGTAAGAGGGATGTAAACTCCCTCGGCTCCCGAAAGGCACACGAGTACGGCAACGGTCTGATGCATGCGTTTCTGCCAAGTCCAGCCCTTCTGCGTCTATGAGTTGGGTCACTATCGTCTGGTCGATGATCGCCGCAGCGTGTCTCACGCTCGGGCTCACCCACGGTCTGGTCTGGTCGCGCCGACGGCAATCTTGGACGCATTGCTTCTTCGCCCTGTCCGCGGTCGGGACCGCCGGGCTCGCCGCCAGCGAACTCTGGATGATGCGGGCCCAGACCCCGGACCAATTTGGCGCCGCGTTGCGCCTGGGCCACGTTCCAGCCTGGCTGTTAATCGTGTCGCTTCTCGTTTTCGTCCGACTTTATCTCGAGGCAGGACGCGTGTGGCTGGCCTGGACGATTTGCGCCCTGCGGACCCTCTCGCTCGTCCTTAATTTCATCTTCAGCCCCAACCTCAATTACCGGGAGATCACCATTCTTCGCCCGGTATCGTTTCTCGGAGATTCCGTGAGCGTCGCCGAAGGCGTGCGGAATCCTTGGATGCTCCTCGGCCAGTCGAGTCTATTGCTGCTCGTTCTCTTCGTCGCGGACGCCGCCCTCTCCGCCTGGCGCCGGGGCGATCGCCGCCAGGCTCTACTCGTTGGAGGAAGCATCGTTCTCTTCACCTCTGCAGGAACCGCTCAGGCCATTCTTATATTCTGGGGCTTTGTCCACGCGCCGTTCATGGCCAGCATATTCTATCTGGGCACGATCGTGATGATGGCTATTGAAATGAGCCACGACCTCCTCCGGACCGCGGAGCTTTCGCGACAGCTGCGCGAAAGCGATCGGCGCATGAGCCTCGCCGTCGACGCTGCAAATTTCGGCATCTGGATTCGCGATCTGAACAAGAACGAAATCTGGGCCACGGCAAAGTGGCGCGAGCTCTATGGCTTCACACCGGACGAAGAATTGAACATGACGGGCATCTTCGATCGGCTGCACCCGGGCGATCGCGATGCGCTCACCCGCGTTCTCGCCCAGGCCCAGGCCTGCGCCGGCGGGTACGAAATCGAATATCGCGTCCTGCTCCCGGACGGCCGCCTGCGTTGGATCACTTCCCATGGCCTCGTCGAGGCCGATGCTCTGGGCCGAGCCGCCATCGTCCGCAGCGCCTCCCGAGACTGCACAATTCGCAAGCTCGCCGAAGAAGCCGCCCACAACCTCAGCGGCCGTTTGATCCACGCCCAGGAGGAAACGCAAAAGCAGTTTGGTCGCGAGTTGCACGACGATTTTTGCCAAAGCCTCGCTATGCTCTCCGTAGAGCTGGAAATATTCGGTCGCAAGGCGCCCGCAACGCCAGAGCTGATCGCCGAACGCATCGACGCGTTTTCTACCCAGGTGAAAAGCCTTTCCTCCCGCGTGCACCGCCTCTCCCACGAGCTGCATCCGGCCAAGCTCGACCTCGGCCTCGTCCCGGCTGTCCGCGGCTTTTGCAGGGAATTCGCCCTCGCGCACCAGCTCGCGGTCGAGTTTGTGGACCGCGACGTGCCCCAGATCGCCCTGGGAGATACCGCCCTCTGCCTCTACCGCATCGCCCAGGAAGCGCTGCACAATGTCATCAAACACAGCGGCGCCTCCCTCGCCAAAGTCGAGCTCTCGTATGCGGGAGGACAGCTCCGCCTCGTCGTTACAGACGATGGCCATGGCTTCGACCCGCTGGGAGCGAGCCGCAACGGCTCGCTTGGCCTCGTCAGCATGAGCGAACGGGCGCGGTTTGTCGGCGGGAGCCTCACCATCGAGTCCCGCCCAGGCGCCGGAGCACGCGTCGACGTCCGTGTCCCAATCCCGAGAATCAACGGCTTCTCCCACGACCAATCTCACCACGAACCCCTCTCGGTATGAATCATCGTCCTCGCATTCTCCTCGCCGACGACCATTCCATGCTCCTCGACGCCTTTCGCCGCCTGCTCGAGCCGCGCTGCGAGATCGTTGGCACGGCCGTGAACGGCCGCGCCCTGCTCGATCTCGCCGCCGTGACAAATCCCGAAATCGTCCTCCTCGACGTCGCCATGCCCCTGCTCAATGGCCTCGACGCGTGCGCCAGGCTCCGCGGCAAGATGCCCGAGGTGAAGGTCATCTTCCTCACCGCCAGCGAAGATCGCGACATCGCCGCCGAAGCGGTCCGGCGCGGCGCCTCTGGATATCTGCTCAAGAATTCCGCCGCCAGCGAACTTTTCACCGCTATCGAGCATGCGCTGGCCGGCAAGACTTACATCACGCCACTTGTCATGGAGGGAGCTCCGCTCGGCATCTTCCTCCAGGGCGCCGCCAAATCGTCCATGGATAGACTTACCGGGCGCCAGCGCGAAGCGCTGCAACTTCTCGCCGAAGGTCGAGCCATGAAAGAAGTGGCCGACATTCTTCACGTCACCCCACGCACCGTCGCCTTCCACAAATACGCCATCATGGACCAACTCGGTCTGAAAACCAACGCCGCGCTGGTGCAATACGCCGTCGAACACGGCCTCCTCAAAAAACGCAGCCAGTGATTTATGGCGCGTTGGTAAACTAGACAATGGTTTTGCCGTTTCGTGGTTTGGCCAAAGCCACAATCCGCTGAGCTTTCAATATAGCGTCGCCGGCTCCTGCGACCATGGCCGCCGGGCGCGGGCTTCGAGTGCTTCTATGGCTTCATGGGCGGCGAAACGGATCCCGTCGAGCCCACGGCTCCTGTTACTTTTGCCAGTATCGGCTCCCCGCCACTGCCCCTATAACGAGGCGGCCAATGACTGTCCCTTCGATCTCGAGCGCCGCTGCATCACCTCCCCCGCGCGTCCTCTTGTGCGATGATCACCCGCCCATGCTCGGGCTCGCCGCCGCGGCGCTCTCAGGAGCCTGCTCCATCGTTGGAACCGTGGAGGATGGAGGCCAATTGCTCGATGTCGCCGCGCTTCTCCGCCCGGATGTCATCGTGCTCGACATCTCGATGCCGGGAATCAACGGCCTCGAAGCCTCACGCAAGCTTCACGACTCCAATCTTGGGATAAAACTCGTCTTTCTCACCGTGCACGAAGACGCCGACTTCGCGCGGGCCGCCTACGCCACGGGCGCCCTCGGCTACGTCGTCAAATCTCGTCTCGCGTCGGACCTCTTGCCCGCCGTCCGCGCCGCGTTCCTGAATCAACGCTTCCTCTCTCCCACTGTGTCCCTCGATGAACCAGCCTGAGCGGCTGCGCTCTTCTCGAAACCGCACTCCCGATTCACCCGTCACAATCCATGAAACCCATCACACCAAGACAGAAGTAACACCATGAAACAAAAAGCAATCACCAGCGGCCTGCCGCTGCTCACCGTTGCGGCGGCGCTCCTCGGCGCCCTCCCGGCGGTTCGGGCCGCCGATAAGAAGCCCAATATCCTCGTAATTATGGGCGACGACATCGGCATGTGGAACATCGGCGCCTACAGCCGCGGCATGATGGCTGGCCGCACTCCGCACCTCGATAAGATGGCCAAGGAAGGCATGCTCTTCACCGACTACTACGCGGAAGCGAGTTGCACGGCCGGGCGCGCCAACTTCATCACCGGCGAACTCCCCATCCGCACCGGCCTGACCACCGTCGGCCAGGCTGGCGCTGCGATCGGGCTGCCCGCCGAGGCCTGCACCATCGCCACCGCGCTCAAAGCGCAGGGCTATGTTACCGGCCAGTTTGGCAAGAATCATCTTGGCGACAAGAACGAGTTTCTGCCCACCGTCCACGGCTTCGACGAATTTTTTGGTTACCTGTATCACTTGGACGCGATGGAAGACCCCTTCCACCCGAACTACCCGCAGGACCTCCTGAACGTCGTCGGTCCACGCAACATCGTTCACTCCTGGGCGACCGAGGCGGAAGACTCCGCCGAAATGCCGCGTTGGGGCAAGATCGGCAAGCAGAAGATCGAGGATTGCGGCCCCTTGCCGCCGCATCCCACGGACGGCATCAAATATAACATGGAGACGGTGGACGACTCGATCCGCGAGTTCGCCCTCAGTTTCATCGACAAGGCCAAGGCGGACAACAAGCCCTTCTTCTGCTGGCTCAACCCGACGCGCATGCACGTCGTCACCCATCTTTCTTCGAAATACGCGTCCAAGATGAATGCGCTGAATGGCTGGAGCATTGAAGAAGCCGGCATGGCTCAACTGGATGATGACATCGGCCTCGTCTTACAGAAGCTCAAAGACTTGGGCGAAGAAGATAACACCATCGTCGTCTTTACGACGGACAATGGCACCGAAAGCTTCACCTGGCCCGATGGCGGCGCGACCCCGTTCGCGCAGTGCAAAGGGACCGTCATGGAAGGCGGCTTCCGCGTGCCGTGCATCGCTCGCTGGCCCGGACACATTCCTGCTGATTCCGTGCAAAACGGCATCTTTTCCGGGATGGATTGGTTTCCGACCTTCCTCGACGCCGCCGGCAACCCAAACATCACGGAAGAATTGCTCAAGGGCGTGAAACTCGGCGACCGGACTTATAAAAATCATCTGGACGGTTACGACCAGATGGCTGCCATCACTGGCAAAGGGCCGTCCACCCGCCACGAAATCTTCTATCTTGGCGAAAGCACCGTTGGCGCCGTGCGCGTTGACGACTACAAGTATCGCTTCATCGACCAGCCCCAAGGCTGGCTCGGCGTAAAAAATCATCCGGACGTGCCCACCATTACCAACTTGCGGCTCGATCCCTTCGAGCGTACAGGCTTTCCGGAAGACATGACGAGAAACGGGTCGCTGTTATTTTTCGGCGACTGGTATATGTACCAGTTCTGGCGCTTCGTCTTTGTCCAGCAAGTCATGGGCAAAGAAATCCAGACCTTCCTCGAATTTCCTCCCATGCAACGAGGCGCGAGTTTCAACCTCGACGCCATCAAAGCCGAGATGGCGATGAAAATGCAACAAGCGGAAAAGGCGAGCCACGGCGCCAGCAACTAGCTGGCATGCCGGTCGTGTTTGACTCACTCGAGTAATCTGACCCTTCGATCGTGATACACGCGGGCTGCATCCCACGAGGCGGCCCGCGACTTCGCCAGCGAAAGGAATCGATTCGATCCGCCACCACCAGAAAAATATGCTGAAACTGGCTTCCTGATCGTTCTTTCAGGTCAAATACCGCTTGTACGACTCGAACAAGTTTTGAATGTTGACCCGTAAACCGCGCTGTGATTTCACCAACGAATATCGATGACCCAAAAGGCACAGGAAAGGGCGGCCCGCCCAGGCTCTCCCTCTTTCGCCGGATCTCGATTCGTTTTTCCGCAGTGGAGATGCTCGGCGCGCTCGTGCTGTTGTTTGTCGCCTCGCCGTTCATCGAGGCGCTGCCCGACGGAAAACCGATAGAAAGTATCTTGTGGTCGATTTTTTTAGTCTCGGCGGTGCTCGCCGTCGGCGGCCGCCGACGCACCCTGCTTTTCACCACGGTGCTCGCCGCGCCCGCCGCAGCCGGCAAATGGCTCAACCACCTTCAGCCGCAAACGTTTTCGCCGGCGCTCTTTCTCGTTGGCGGGCTCGTTTTCTTCGCCTTCATCATTGTCCATATCCTGCGCTTCGTCCTCGGCGCTCGCCAGGTAACGACCGAGGTGCTCTGCGCCAGCGTCACTGCCTACCTCCTGTTGGGCATGCTCTGGGCGATGGCTTTCCGCCTCGCCGCATTGGCGAATCCGGCCTCCTTTACTTTTAATGTTGGGCAGACGATCAATGAGCCGCTCAATGGATTCTCTGCTTACTATTTCAGTTTCGTCACCTTGAGCACCCTCGGCTACGGCGACATCACGCCGGTCTCCAGCGTCGCGCGTATGCTCACCATCATGGAATCCATGACTGGCACTCTGTACGTGGCCGTGCTCATCGCCCGGCTCGTCTCCCTCTACTCCACTGCCCAGCCAACCGTATCTTCAGATCCACCCAACCCTTGACCCACTCATGAAATCGGTCGCCCACAATCTCGGATTCACCGCTCTCGCTCTCTCCCTCCTGGCCGGCGCCATGGCCCGCGCCGGCCAGGAAATCTCTCCTTCCAAGGAAATCCAAAAACCCGCCCCGGCAAATGACTGGACCTTTCAACTCGGCGTCCCCGGCTGGCTCGCAAATACTTCGTCCACGATCGGAATCAATGGTGTCAGCACTCACTCCTATCTCAGCGCCGGCGAACTGCTTCGGCACACCGACATGCTCGCGAGCCTGAGCGCCGAGGCGAAAAAAGGCCCCTTCGGCGTCTACGGTGACATGCTTTACGTTAGCGCCGCCGACCACATCCAGAGTGACGGGCTCATCGGCAAGATGGACGTGCGGCTCGATCAATGGATCGTCGACTTGGAACTGTACTATCGCGTTCTCGAAGGCCCGAAAGGCTATCTCGATCTGCGCGCCGGCGTCCGCTATACGAACATCTTCAGCAAACTTCAGATCGCGCCAAACGATGCCGCCATCGATCACGCCAGCACTGCGTTCGTCAATGATCTCAGTCAGCGGGTCGCGGACCGAATCAGCGCTCTGGATATTGTCGGCCTCCTCCGCAATGAGCTCGACACTCGCGTCCAGAAGGATCTCACCACCCGCCTCGCCGCGATCAATGGCCGCCAGCGTCTCACTCTTCCCATCGCTCCCCTCGACGCCCGGTCGCCCGACCGCCTCCGCGACGTCATCGATCGGATCATCAACCGGCGCGTCGATGATTTGGCCGTCGCTCTCCGCGCCGCCGCCGCGGCTGACGAAGAGGCCGTGCGCGCCGAAGCAGTGGCGAAGACCCAGGCCGACAAAGCCGCAATTGCGGCAAAAGCGAATGCCGTCCGCGCCGCGGCCCAACAGCGAGTTTCCGCCGTAAAACAACAGATCTCAAATGAAGTGGCCTCCGCTCTCAAGAGCGGCCTCACTCACACCGCCGCGCTCGCCGAGAGCTGGTGGGATCCCTATGTCGGTTTCCGTTTCCGCTATAATCTCAGCAAAGCCTTCTACCTCACTGGCAAAGCGGACGTGGGCGGCTTCGGCGTCGGTTCCGAAATCACGTGGCAGGCTTCCGGCGCCATCGGTTGCCAGCTTACTCGGTATATCTATACGGAAGCCGGTTATCGCTATCTCTACACAGATTACAAACAAGACGGCTTCCTCTACGACACCACCCAGTCCGGCTTCCAGCTTACGACTGGCATCAATTTTTGACCGTCGTCGCTCGTGTCCGATCTTGATCCGCCTCCGCCGCAAAGCCGGCGCAGTCGTAGATTGCCCGTCACCCTCGGTCTCATCGGCATCTACCTGATCCTCGCATACCTCATCCTTCCCCAAGTCGGAAAGGTGCGCGCGCATCGCCATCCCGATCTCGTCGACGGCGAACGGATCACTCACATCCACGACGCCCTCCCTGGTGATCCGCTCAATCTCGCCCTCGTTGGCTCCGAAGAAGACATTGTCCGCTCGATGCTCGCCGCCGGTTGGCGCCCGGCAAATGCGCTCAGCTTCCGTAGCAGCGCCCGCATCGTCGTCGACACCATCATTGATCGACCGGACCCGGATGCTCCAGTGAGCAATCTCTATCTCTTCGGGCGAAAGGAAGACCTCGCCTTCGAACAACCCATCGGCCACAGCCCCCGCGAACGAAATCACGTCCGCTTCTGGCGTTCGGAAAAACTCGACGACGACCGCCCCTTGTGGATGGGCGCGGCGACGCACGACGTCGGCGTCGAACTCAGCCGCACGACCGGACAGGTCACTCACCGCATCGCTCCCGACGTCGATGCGGAACGAGATCTCATCATCACCGATCTCACCAACGCCAAACGCCTCCTCGGCATCCGCTGGATCGACAGCTTTCACAAAGAGCTGCAAGGCCGCAATGGCGGCGGCGACCCCTGGCACACCGATGGTCGTCTTCCTGTTCTAACACTTACCACCGATACACGCCCCCCCTTCGCCGACACCGCGGGCCTCGCCAAACTAGGCGCAGTAGCCACAACACTGCCGGATCGTCTACCGCCGATACGCCGCGGCGTTCGGGAACGGGTCGTAGAGGCCCCTCGCGTTTCGGGCCGGGGCATAGACGTATCCGTACAGGTCCTTTTTCTCGTCGATGGGCTCGAGGAGTAGCCCTTGGTTTATATTCCGCGTGCGGTACTCGATCAGGACTCGACGGGTGCCGTTCATACCCCACATTTTGAATCCAGTGCCGAAAATTCCCCCGTTTGGAAAGGGCTCTTCGATGCTCGCGATGGCGTGAAAGCAATTGATGGCTGTGCGCCGGGGCCGGGTGAGCCGGTCGTCGGCACGGTACTTGAGCACCCCCGAGTCGAGTAAATTCTTCCGGCGAATGGCCAGGTCAAAGGCGCCTTTCTTGATTTCATACGGCCCCCATAGACCCACGGCGTTCTTGGCATTCACTCCGAGCTGGATGGTTTGCTCGAGCGTGAAATTCTTTCCGACGGAGATCGGGCACTTATTCCACTGAGGGACAAGGCGGGCGCCAATGCCCTCGAAAACGCAGAGATTGGGGTTGGTCAGGAAATCGGCCGGCAACCAACTGATGTTGAAGGCCTGGAATTCCCGGTTTTTATAGGACCGCTTGGCAAGACCCGGGGTCAAGTTGGGTTGGCGGTCGTCGGCCAGAACCCGGACCACCGTCATGAACGAATGCGAGAGTTCCGGATCGTTCCCGCTGTTTTCGTAGGCAAAGGGAATGATGAAATAGCGGTCGTGAGTATTTTTCCCCTCGCCGAGCCGGGCGGCGATCTTCACCTTGATGTGATCCGTGAGCTGCTTGTAGAGCGGCGTGTCGTAGTTCGAAAAATCGACCGGGGCCGGCGCTGCATACGCAGGAGCGGCGATCGCTGCCAAGGCCAGGAGTAAAAGGAGCGCCGGGTTCATCCGCGGCCGGCGGGGCATTTCCAAATCACGAACATTCGAGCGCATCTGCATGCTTTTCATAGGAAGTCCCCGATCGTGGCAAATCATCGAGCCGTTGGCAACCTCAGCGGGCGCAACGTGAAAGCCACGCTGGTGGGCGCCAGGGATGGCTCCCAGGACACGTCGCGGACACGCTTCGTGGTTGTGAATGGAGCGCCCCAAGGAGAGCACCCGCCCAAAAGAAAGAAAACACCCCGGGAGGGCCTGGAGGCCTCACGGGGCATTTTGAAAACTGCCAATCAAACCAGCCAAATCGCTTGGCCGGCCGATCGTTAATTAGCGGGACTGGCGATCGTACTGATTGACCACACCGAAATCGGACGGAGCCGTGGACGGGGTGGGCGAAGGATGGTGGTGCACGGTGTGCACGACTTCGACCTCGTGAACCGTGGGCGCGCAGCTCGCCAGAGCGGCGACGGCCGCCACGAAAAGAAGGCCGCGAATCGTGTTTTGGATGAGACGCATAGGGTTAGCTTAGGTTGGGTTCCTGGGTGTTATACGGAGCGAACCGGCGACTACTGGGGAGCGCTGTTCGCGTGGAATTCTTCCGGGCTATTGTGATCGCCGATGCGCTGGGCGCTGCCCGCAACGGTGTTGTCGTTGGAATAGGTCGCATGGCGGTGATGATAGACGTCGTGATAGACGTATTCATCCTGGCTGCAGCCAACGAGCGAGAACGCCGCGCCGGCCAACAAGAGAAAGCAGAGGGTCTTCATAGTTTGAGTCTTTTAGAGGTTTGGTTGAGGTTTTTCTGAGTAGGACGCCGTCAGCCGCGCTTACTTGCCCGCGCCGACCGCATCGGTATTTCCGGGTTTCGGCGCATTGCCGTCAAGCTTTGCGGCTCCGCCAGGAAGGGTGGCAAAACTGCCCTCGTAGGGGGCATTCACGGTCCCGCGGCGACCGACCAGCGCGCACCAACCGCAACGGCTGGTCACCCGGGCGAAGTTCACCACGACGTTCACCGAGCCGTTGTAGTCCGAGCGCCAGTGCACACCGGCGAGGGCGTTGCCAGCCTTGCGGGTGTCTTTCACCAGCGTGTTGCCGGTTTCTTCCGCTTCGATCCACACTTCGATGTTCTCCGCGTAGTGGTCGCCGGCGATGATGAAGACGTAGTCGAGGCCGCGATTGACCGGGACTTCGAACTCATAGGTCACGCCAAAGCCGCCGTGGCCTTCCTTGGCCGGGGTCATGTAGTAGCCCATGCCGCTGTACTTGGAGGCCATGGCATAGGCGCGGTCCGCGGCTTCGGAGACGTCGGCGCGGGCTTGAGGCGCAACGAGAGAAAGGAGGCCGCCGGTCGCGAGGGCGAGAACGAGACTCTTGGAGGAGGTAAGGAACGATTTCATTTGGAGTGGGGTCTGTTGAATTGAGTTTGGTTATTTTTGCATGACCGCCGCCGAGTGAGTTCGGCAGCGGCGCATATCATTCTTTTGGGAAGTCCCGCCGAGGTGTGACGAAGAAATCCAAAAGTTTAACCAAATCTTTTTACTGCGTCTTGCCCGCGGCGGACTTGGCCGGCGTGGCCTTGCCGGGAGCGCTCGGGGCGGAACTGCCGCTCGCCGGCGCCGCGCCTTCAGCCGGGACCTTCGCACCTTCGGGAGCGATCTCCAGCACCAGGTCGTTGAAGGTTTGATACAGCCACTTCACGTCTTCCTGCTTGACCGGTTCATGCAGGCCGACATTCACCTTGGTTTTGATCTCCGGGAGGAGCTTGGCGATCTTGGCCACGACCGGGTCGGCGAGGATGGCCGGCGGCAGCTCCTGCACGTTCTTGTTCATGAGCTCCACGAGGCGCGGTTCGCGCAGGATATTGCTGACTTCGGGATTGTAGTGCTGGTCGATGACATGCGTCACGCACCGGCCGCCCTGCAGCCAGCCGCCGATAATGACGAGCACAGCCTGCGGCTTCTTCTCCGGGTTTTCCTTGAGATAGCTCAGCACATCCCGCTGGAGAAAGCCCAGGGCCATGAAGGCATCGAGCCACCGGGAGGCGTTCGCATAGCGCTTCACGGTATCGGCTTTGTTCAGTTCCTTGGTCGAGGCGCCGAGTTTGATCGCGAGCTGCTGGATTTGTTCGGCCGCCTGGTTGAGGCCTTCGACGTTGCGCGCCTTGAGCGCGAGCACGGCGTCGGAGGCTTTGATGCCGAGGATGAGGGCATTCGTGACTTCCTTGCTGCCGTTGCCCGGAATGGCCTGGAGGCGGCCGTCACGCTCATAGGACTCATAAAGCGTCTCGTAGTCCTTCGCCCACTGCTCTTCCGAACTGCGCTTCAAGGTGGTATTCAGCGAGGCTTCGATACCCAGCAGCTTGTCGATAATGCTGATCTGGGGCAGCTCTGTGTCGTGCTGGCGGCCATTCTTCGGCGCGGAATCGTCGGCCGATCGCGCGGCAGGAGCCACGAGTAGAAGAGCCGCGGAGAGATGGAGGAAAAACTTCGATTTCATAGAAGAGAAAAACGCACTGTAGGCTGGGCACACTAACAGCGGATGCGGGTGACAAATTCAACTGAAAAACGGCCTCCCCGCGAAAACCGGAAAATAAGGAGCTCCGGAGTCATTTGTAAAAACTAGGCGTCGGCGAGGCGTCGATTCACTTCGGCAGGCCGATGAAATCTAGGGATTCGTCCCAACACGTCGCCGGCCAGCCTCGTTTCACCATGGAATCTACGCGGATGGAAGCCTACGCCCAAAGGCGCACCCGCAACTTCACCGGCCTAATCCGGTGAATACGGCTTCGTATCGATCCCCCAATTGCCGTCGCGCGTCGGCTTCTCGTAAAGGACCGTCGAGGCCGGGAACATCTCCACATGGATATCCGGCGATGCAGCGAGGGCGCTTTTCATCGTATTGACGCGAGCCTTCAGCGCCGGACCGTCCCGCACGTCCTTGTACCGTTGCAGCGATTCGATGCGCTGACCACTCGCCAGGAAGGTGCCCAGGTCGGCGCCCTGATAAATGGAAGCCGAGGCCTTTTCCTTGCGCTTGATCTCCTCGGCGGCGTCGTTCAGGTGAGTGGTCATGTAATCCTGAAGCAACGTGAGGTCGTCGTTGCGCGGGGAATAAAAGAGCCGCACGGTCGATTTCCCGCCGGCGCCGCCGAATTCAAAGAGCCAGTCGAGCCGGACCTGGCGGAAGGGAGAGGAAAAGCGCAAAGCCGTGGGCTTTTCCAGAATGGCTGTGGCGGTGACATTCCAAATATCGCCAATAAACGGCCGCACGTCCGTGGCGTGATAAACCTTGTTGGCCCGCGGCAATTCCAGCAGGCGCGTCTCCACCACCGAAAGCTTTTCGCCAATGTGCAGCAGGAGAAAAAACCCGACCGTGGGTGAATGGCTGACCATCCCCCAGTAGTCGCCTGCGATGGAAGGCGGCAGCTTAATGGGGGCCGTGCCTTGGGATGTGAGTTGAATCTCACCGAGATCCAGGGGGTGAAATGATTCGGGCGTCTTGGAATCGAGCTGCAAGTGATAGACGCCAGTCCCAACGCCTTCGAGATCGGCGCCGATCTTCTGCCGAATGCTCCCACCCGCCGGCGGCGTCGCGCTCGGCTGGTCAGGCAGCGGTCGCACCCACACCGCCGTCACGGCGTCGTAGTCACAGCGATTTTTTGCGAGTTCGAGCGGCAGCACCGCCGTGGCCCGCTTCATAATGACCATTTGCGGTTCGCTGAAGCCGCCCTGGCCATCCGCCGAGAGGCCGCAAGGGAGGGACGCCCAGCCGGGCAAGGTGAATTCCACCGCGCAGGAGGATTGCTTCCGCTGGCTCTCGGGCAGTTCGAAGGAGACCTGAAAGGCTTCGCCATTCCGCTCCAGATGTGCAGAGCCGTGCGCTCCGGCCGCCGACCATTGAAGATCGGGTGGCGGCGTGGATTTCTTCCAATCCTCGATCTTCAGGGAGGCAAAACTCGCCATGATCGGCCCGGTCTTCGCCGAAGGCTCGGGTTTTGGATCCGGATCGTGAGGCACAGGTGTGACCTGGGTGACATTCCCACCCGGCGGATTGACCGAATGCGGCTTGGGTATGAACTGCCAGCCGGCGCCCAGGAGCGCCACCACTACGACGGCCAGAGCCAGGGGTTTCCACGGAAAGGCGCCTTGCGGGAAGGGCGGCAGCGATGCGGGAAGCAGAAAAATTCGCCCCGTCTCGGGACAGACGAAATTGCCCCCCGGCTGCCAGAGCGTCTTGGGCACCGCCACTTCGCGATCGGAGTAGGGAGAAAGCACCCGCCCGGGCTTATCCGCCGGAGCAGCCGCGGTCATGGGCGGCAAATTCTGCGGCAGAGAAAATTGGAAACCCGTCTCCAGGCAGACGGCCGAGGCGCCTGGCTTCCAATCCGCCCCGCGCACGCGAATGGCGCGACGCCGCCCATACGGGCTGAAAACCACGCCCGGCTGACCTTCGTTCACCGCTCCGACCGGTATCCATTGCGGCAAGGTCGCCGGAAGACGCAGCGACTGCCCGCTGGTCGGACAGCGGATGGTTTGATTTGGCTTCCAAAGATCGGGCGTGACCTGGAAGGGCTCTGCAGGCGCATACGGGCTGGTCACCATGCCGGGCTTCTGCGGATCCGGCACGGCCACGAGCGGCGGCAGATCGGGCGGCAGGCGAAAACGGAGCCCCGTTTCCGGACAGGGAATGGACGCGCCCGGCTTCCAATCCGCGGCTGGAACCTCCACGACAGGGCGCGCCCCATAGGGACTCCGCGCTTTGCCCGGTTGGTCGGGCACGGCTTCGCCCGGCGCTTGGCTGCGCTCGCGATCCTCGCGGCTGGCGAGCCGGTGCCGCTGCCAGATGTCCTGCACCTGTTCCGGTGTGGCCTCGGAGAATTTCGGCTGCAACACTTGCGCCGCGGCCTCCGGGCTGGTCTCGATATGGGATAAGGCGAACTCCACCGCGGCATGTTCCAGCGCGAGCGGCGGCCAGAGCGCTGGAGCCGGCAGGCGGAATTTCCGACCGGTCGCCGGGCAAGCCAGCACAAAGCTGGGTTGCCACTGTGCGGCGGAAATCTCCACGGTCGGGCGCGGGCCATAGGGGCTGCGGATTTTTCCAGGAGCGCCCGGTTCCCATACGCCTTCGAGGATCCATTCCTCCAGCACGGCCGGCAGGGCGAAAGGCTGCTTGGTTGTCGAGCAGATCAGGCGGGCCCCGGGCGTCCACTCCTCCGGCGGCACGGTCTGCCAGGTCGAGGCAAAGGGCGAAAGCACCCGGCCTGGGCTTCCCGGCATGGGATGGCCCTCGAGCAACGGCAGAGAATCCGGCAAGCGAAAACGCCGGCCCGTCGCCGGGCACTCCAGCGCTTGCTTGGGCAGCCACTCTTCCACGGCAACGGTCATCTCCGGGAACGGCTCGAAGGGGCTTCGCACCTTTCCGGGAATCTCGGAGAGACGCGCCTCGGGCAACCACTCGGGAAGCGAAGGCGGCAGGACAAAGACGCGGCTGGTCGCCGGACACTCCATTTCACAACCCGATTCCCAGTGCTCGATCGGCACGGGAACTTCGGCTCCGGAATACGGCGAACGAATCACGCCCGTGCGGCTGCCGAGCAACTCGCCGGAAAGCGGCGGCAGTGATTCGGGCAGCAAGGCTACGCGCCGTGCATCGTCCGGCCCCACGCAGTACACTCGCCCGCCGGCCGCCCATTCTGCCGCTGGGATTTCGATGGTCGCTCCCGGCCGGTAGGGATTGTTCAGCAGCCGGCGCGACGCATCGTTCAGCGTCGCAATCGCCGCCCAGTCGCCCACGACCACCGGCAAGACCAGCGGACGGTTTGTTTCCCGCGGCAGCAGCCGGCCCGGAGCCCACTCCGGCGGATCCAATCGCCAGCGCTCGGCGGGAATGTAAGGGTTCGCAACCACGCCGATTTCCTCGAGCGTGGCCAGGGCTTCCAGCGGCGGAAGCTCTGCGGGCAAGCGGAAAGTGTGATGCGTCGAGGGGCAGGAGATTTCCAGACCCGGCTCCCAGTGATCGGGAGAAATCGCCACCAATTGCTGCGGATCGTACGGGCTCACGACTAAGCCCGGCTTGCCCGGCGCCAGCGCCGCTTCCGGCGGCGGCAAATCCATCGGCAGTGCGATGCGGCGGCCGGATTCCGTGCAGAGCACAGGCGCGCCGGGAATCCAGGATTCCCAGGGCACATGCTGCGCCGAACCCAACGCATACGGACTCTCGATCATCCCGGGTGAAACGACGCGCGCCACCAGCGGATCCAGCTTTCGCGGCAGACGGAAAAACTTCTTCGTAATCTGGCAGCGAATGCGGCCGGAAGCGACCCATTGCGCCGCGGGCACCGTCTGCTCCGTGCGGCTGGGATCATCCGGGCTGATGACGAGGCCGGGATGCACGATCTCGCAGATCTGTTCCTTTTCTCCCGCGGAAATCGAACTCGTCGCCGGATTTTCCGAGGCCAGACTGCTCGCGCCAGCGCTCGCTAAACTACTCGCCCCGGCGCTGCCAAGGCTGCTGGCCATGCTGCTCGCAAGACTGCTGGCGACGGCCCCGCCCGCGACGGTGGGAAAATTGCTCCCGGCGGCCGAACTCGCCGGATCAGCGGCCGAGCCAAACGACGAGCCCGCCGCAGGCAAAGGCGGCGGCGTGGTGGAAGGAAACGGTGGCGCCGCCGGCGGAGTCGTGGCGCCAGGTGCGGAGGAGCCGGTGGCGATCGAGGGCGGCAGCGTGACCGCCGACGGCGGCGACGAAGCCATGGCCGGTGTGGGCAGAGACGGCAGATCGATGATGGGGCGCACCGTCCCGGAGGCGCCGCCCGTAGTCGGCAACGGCGGCGGCCCAATGCGGTTCATGGGCGGCGGCGTCGAGGGAAACTGCGAGCGGGTCGCGCCCGAGCGATCCCCAGCCGTCGCCGGCAGTGAGCTTGCGGGATTGAAGCGCTCGGTCGAAGCCGGGACAAAGCCGCTGGCCATGGAGGAAGCGATGCTGTCGTCTTCGATGGAAGTCCCGGCGGCTGCGGAAACTCCATTCCGCGTCACGGTCACATCGAGCGATACGCTGCGCTCGGCGGAGGATGCCGCAGCCCTCCCGCTCGCAGAGCGCCACGGTATTCCTTCATTCAGACACAGCTCCCGCAGCACCGCCGTCACTGTCCGCGCCTGACGGCGCTGGCACAGGATATCGCGCACCAGAATGTTCGACTGATTGCCCAGGGCCACCGTCGGGGTGTAGGCATTTGGCGTGATCGCCGTGGCCGCGGCCACTTCGGATCCGGTCAGGATCCGGTAGACGAGGCGCACAAAGACTGGCACGGGATGCAGGTCGATGTCGGAAAGCTGGACCGAGCCCGACACGGTCATATCGCTCGCATCGCTCTGCGCCACGCGGAGGCAGACCATGCTGAAGTGCACCTGGAATTCCTGCCAATCCGTGAGCGGCCGCGCGAGCTCCTGCGCATCCTGCAGATTGCTCGAAAGCGCGGCGCTGGTCAGCCACACGTCCTCGCATGGGAGCAGGACCATGGATTGCTTGTTCGCGAGCAAGAAATCGAGCCCCTCGGCAATCGGGCGCAAACAGGCTACGGCCTCGCTCAGCGTGACCGACCTCTTGGCCGCAGCCCGCCCCCGCAGCACGTCGGCCAGAGCGAGATGGGGCGCCATTTCCTCGGTGCAGGCCAGCGTATCGGAAGCCAGGACGACGTTGCGCACGGGCAGAATCGCCGGCGGAAAGCCTGGGTGTCTGGACAACTGCACCAGCTCGCAGAGGTAAGCCGTGATGGTCTCGATCGCCGCGGGATCCGTGGCATGGAGATCTGCCACCGCATTGAGCTTCACTCGCGCGCCGGAGCTCTTTTCCGTCGCCAGGTAGGCGCGGCGCGAGGGCAGCGACACCGTCACCGCGTAGGCGGCATCGATCGGCGCATTGATCCGCAAGACCTCGACCGAGGCCGGAGCTCCCGGCGGCGCCGGGACGGCGGCGCTGCCGAGATAGGCGCGCAGGGCCGTCTGCACCTCCGCGGCGCTGGCGTAGCGATTTTCGGCGCGCTTCGCGACCATCCGGGCCAGGATCGCCCGGAATTCTGCGCTGATATTTCGCGGCAGATTCGGCTCGTGCTCCTCGGGAGCGGTATGCCGCGCCATCGCCTCGCTCTTGCTCTTGACCTCCTCGCCGGCGGCATCAAGCAAGGGCCCCTTCCCCAGCAACAAATACCAGATGGTCATGCCGAGCGAATAGATGTCGCTGCGGCCGTCCACCGGCTGATGCTGGATCTGCTCGGGACTCGCGTACATCGGCGAACCGGCGAAGCGCTGCGCCTCGCCGGCATTGAGGATGAAATTGACCAACCCAAAGTCGACGACCCGGCAGAGACTCTCCTGCTCGGCAAAACGATAGGCGAGGAAATCCGGCGTGCACTCCGCCTCGATCTCGTCCACGAGCATGATATTCGACGGCTTGATGTCCCGGTGGACGAGGCGGTGGCGATGGTGGACTTCCCGGAGACCGGAGACGACCTGCAGCGCGATGAGCGCCGCCGTTCTTTCCTGGAGGGGGCCAAAGCGCCGGACCAGCTTGCTCAAGTCGCCCCCACGGCACAGCTCCATGGCGTAGTACACCTCCCCACCCTGTTCGCCGCAGCGGGCGTAGTGGATCAGGTTCGAGTGCTTGAACCGGGTCAGCGCCATCACTTCCTGGATGAACTGAAACCGGTTCGCCGCGCTGGTCAGCACCGCGGGATCGAGGACCTTGACGGCAACATACTCCTTGATCTCGTGCCCGGCTGCGCTGTCAACCCGCACCGCCTCAAAGGTCTTGCCGAAGCTGCCCTTGCCGAGCAGACGCGGCTTGCCGTCTCGCGCGCCGACGATCTCGTAGTCTCCGTATTTAATCTGTGCGCCCCAGGTTGGCATGGCAATGGATTAGCTGGAGGGTCCCGGCCGTTTCATGTGGACGCCAAGAATGCCCCCCGCGATCGAACGCAACGGGCTGCGAGTTGGAAGCGATGGTCTCAAGCTACAGGGTATATCCACGGGGGTGATATTCGAGAACAGCGAGCCTATCACGGTAGAAGTTAATTATTTTATGACAGACAGCCAAAGTGCAACTCATCGGGCGACTCCGGCTGCAAAATCAAGCACATTTCCGCCGATGACCGGCGGCCAATCCAAATTCCCAAGGAAACGGCGGTCCGTCGACCCGACCGTTCACTCAGACGCGACCACGCTACAGGCAGGCTCGAAAGCGCCGCTATACTTTATTGACCGGCATGTACCGGTAATAGACCTCGAGCATCAAAATGCAAAGTTCGGTCCGATAAAAGGGCCCGCCGCCATCCGCCTTCACCTGGAGCCCGCCGCCGGGACGATTGGCCGCCGGCAGCGGCGGCCACGAGCCGTCTTTCGATTGGTTATTGACCAATTCATCCTGGAACATGCGATTCCAACGGTTCCAGGCGTCGCCGCCATACATCAGACAGGCTTGAGTGTCGTAGTACCACGCGTACAGATCACTCTTGTCCGACTTGTACTCGACCGGGAAATCCTTCTTGCTCTTCTCGATAATGTACTTGATGCCCTCGCGGACGAGTTTGTCTTTGTCCTGCTTCCAAAAATAGGTGCACAGCGTGCCGACGCCGGCGAGCGACCAGCGCTCTTCGTTCTTCCCATGATAGCCAAAGGTGCCCTCGGCAGTCTGGGCGTCCTTGAAATAGATCATGCACTTGTCCAGCGCTTCATCCACACCGGGAAAAGCCAATCCCGTCAGGTGGGCCGCCTTCAGAGCCTGCACCTGCCACCCTGTCACTGAGGTGTCGCTCGTCCCATCCAGTTTATAGCCGTATTGCCAGCCGCCATCCTTACCCTGGCCGGCAACGATGAGTTGCACGGCTTTCGTCAGCACGTCCTTGATCCGGTCGTCCTGGGTCATCGAGTAATATTCGCCCATGGCGTAGGAGCAGATCGCCTGGTGATAGACCCCTTGGTTTCCACCCCAGCCATCCTTGGTCAGCGACATGCGGCCGTTGAACTCGTGGCCCCGGTCGATCAGCCAGTCGATGCCTTTTTTCACCGTCGGACCGAATTCGGGAGATTCCGGCAATTCGCCATGGCCCAGGAAGCAGAGAATAGCCAAGCCGGTGAGACCCGGCTTGTCTTCGTTACTCCAGGAGCCGTCTTCGTTCTGGTGATCCTTCAACCAAGCGAGGCCGGCTTTCACGGCCTTCTCACTCGCTTCCTTGCCGCCCATCTTTTGCATCGCCTCCATGCGAGCTTTTCCTCCAATCCGACCGCCCATGGCGCCGACAGCGCCGTTGGCCATGCCTTTGCCCATGGTCTTCACCATGGCCGCGACATCGGGAGGAGCCGTCGTAGCGGAGGGCGCCTTGATCACCGGCGCCGCGGTGGGCATGGTGAAACTCGTGGCTGTCGGTGTCGTCGAGGCAATGACGGAAAGCTGAGGCGTTTCCACCTGCGGAGTCACGGGCGCAACGGTCGGCGTCGACTGCTCCTGCTCCGCCGGCGGCTGAGCTTGAACTTCCTGCGAGACCAGGCCTTCCCCACCCTCCGCCGTGAAGTCCGGCGGTTCCGAGTAGTGCTTGAACAAAACCACCGATCCTCCCATGACCACAATCACCACGTGGATGAGGAGCGAAAAGGTAAAGAAACGCGAGGCCGCAATCCGCGCCTGCAAACGCTTTGAAAAGGGCTGTGGCTGGAGGGTGTCCATGAGTTAAGTGACTCATGCGCCCGCCGGGCGCTGAAGTCAATCGCGAAGCGGACTCACAGCTGCGGCGCGCGCAAATAATGACCGGGGCAGCGCGCCACCACTCACCTGTCATTTGCCCGCCCCTAAACTGTCAGCGCGCCGTATACTTCCTCATCAGCGCGATCAAGACCCCCTGAACCAGCAGTTCCCCTACTGGAATCAGGTCGGGAAACCGCGGATTTTCAGCATGCAAAAACGGCTTCCCATGCTCGACAAGAAATCGTTTCAAAGTGGATTCGCCGTCGATGAGCGCCGCCACGATATCCCGGTGGCGCGGCTGCCGAGCTTCCAGGATCGCCGTATCGCCGTCGGCGATCTGCGCATCGATCATCGAATCACCCCGCACCTTCAACCCAAAGACCCGGCTGGTGGGACGCACCCCGAGCGACGCCGCGTCGATGGAAATCGTCCCGGCCTGATCCTGCTCGACCACTTCACCCATGCCCGCTGCGATCGAGCCATACAGCGGCACATTGACGATCGGCTCGGCATGCAAATTCGCCACCACCGCCACGGCGCGCGCCTTTCCCGCCTGCCGCTGAATCACCCCTTTGCGCTCCAGCGCCCGCAGATGATTCATGGCCGCCGTCTGACTGGAAAATCCAAAATGCTCCTGAATTTCCCGGCTCGACGGCATGACGCCGGTCTGGCTCTGGGTGCGGGAGATGTATTCGAGGACTTCCTGCTGGCGGCTCGTCAATTCATTCATGTTCACAAGAACACTGCCGAATTCTCCTGGGATGTCCAGCTGGAGATTGCAAAATATTGTCAAAAACGCCGCAGTTCGTCAGAAAAAAGCCACACTTCCGCTCTGGACAGATCGAAATTCCCCTGCTGAGACTCCCCGCCCATGAACGTCCTCATCCTTGCCGCCGGCTACGCCACCCGTCTCTATCCGCTGACGGAAAACCAAGCCAAGCCTTTGCTCGATGTCGCGGGAAAGCCGATGCTCGACTGGGTCATCGACAATCTCGCGCCGGTCGAGGGCATTGAAAAAGTCTATGTGGTAACGAATAACAAATTCGCCGGCCATTTCCAGACCTGGGCGGATGGCTATCACGCGGCGAATCCGAAACTCACTTTCCAGATCATCAACGACAACTCGACCAGCGACGCCGACAAGCTAGGCGCGATCGGCGACATCGCGCTCTGCATCCGCCAGGCGCAGCTCGATGGCTCGGATCTCATCGTCGTAGCCGGCGACAACCTTTTCTCCCAAAGCCTCGAAGATTTCGGGCGCTTTGCGCAGGAGAAGAAACAGCCGGTGCTGGCCGTTTACGATGTCGGCTCCGTCGACCAGGCCAAGAAATACGGCGTCGTCGCCATCGACGAAAATCGGGTCATTACTTCCTTCGAAGAAAAGCCGGCCGAACCGAAGAGCACCCTCATCGGCATCGCGCTTTACTATTACCCGAAAGAAACCGTGGCCCTGTTTGCCACCTACCTGGCCGAGGGAAACAACCCGGATCAGCCCGGCCGTTTCGTGCAATGGCTCTACCAGCGGACGCCCGTGCTCGCCTGGACCACGCCGGGCACGTGGTTTGACGTCGGAAGCAAAGAGACCCTGGAAGAGGCCCGCCAGATCTTCGCGAAGTTTCAGTCATAACGGACCGGAGCAAGCGGAGCAAAGCTGCGCGCGTCCGATGCGAGGTTCCAGACGCGCGCATCGCCGTCCCCGGCGCCTGGCCATCGGACAAGCCGACACCTTCCGGCTCCGGCCAAAGGCGCACACGCTCGGAAAATTCCGCGCTCGCCATCCCGCGGCGTCGTGGCAGGCTCGCAGCCGCATGAAAAAACTCCTCAGCTCCGCTCTCCTCCTCCTCACCGCGCTTGCGGTTCGCGCCGATGTCACCATCGAGCAGAATATGGAGTCTGCCATCGTCAATGGGTCCATCGTCAGCAAGATCAAAGGCGACCTGATGCGCGTCGACTCGCCGATGCCCGGCGGCGCCGGTCAGATGACGACCATTCTCGATCTCTCCAAGGGCAAGTCCACCGTGCTCATGCACGCGCAGAAAATGGCCATGGAAGTCGATCTGTCGGATGCCTTGAAGCAGGCCCAGACCGCGGCGAAGGATCCAGCGGCCAAGCCCAAGGCCACCGGAAAAACGGAAAAAGTCGGCCAATGGAATACCGAGATCTATGAAATCACTTCTGCCGGCGTAACGTCGAAGCTCTGGTCGGCGAAGGATTTTCCGAATGCCGCCGCACTAAAGGAGCAGATGATGAAGATCACCAAAGCCGTGGCTGGGAAGGGCTTTGATCCCGCGCAATTCGACGTGCCCGGAATGCCCGTGAAGACCCAACTGAATATGCCGCAGGGCGTGGTCACCTCCACGATTGTGAGCGTGAAGGAAGGCGATATTCCGGCCAGCGAATTCGTGATTCCGGCTGACTACCAGAAAATGTCGATGCCGGCGCTCGGCAAGTAGGCGCCGCTATTTCTTCCGCTCTTCGCGCTGGCGGAAGTGCAGCAACAGGGGCAGGCCTTCCCAGGCCTGCTCCGTGCGAATCTTATTTTCCAGGAAACGGCGATACTGGTCATCCAGCAATTCGCCGCTGTTGCAGAAAAAGACGATCTCTGGGAGCGGAATGGGCGACTGGGTGCGCGGCTCCGGCTGTGTGGCGTAGAGGATCTTGAAGCGCCGACCGGAACGGATGGCGGGCGGTTGCTGGGTGAGCGCTTGAGCGAGGAGGCGATTCAGCGCGCCGGTGCTGATGCGTTTGTGCGAGGCTTCGCGGACGTCTTCGATCCGCTTGAAAAGGCGGTTCATGGAAGCGCCGGTTTTCGCCGAGAGCAGCATGAGCGGAGCGTAATCGATAAAAAACAGCTCGCTGCGAAACTCGTCCAGAGTCTCCTTGAGCTTTTCCTTGTTCTCGGTGCGCTCCTCGATGAGATCCCACTTGTTGACGGCGATCACGCAAGGCCGGCGGGCGTCCTTGATCATGCCGGCGATTTTCTTGTCCTGCGCGGTGACCCCCATGGACGCGTCGATGACCAGGCAGCAGAGATCCGAACGGCGAATGCTTTCCTCCGAACGCATCACGGAAAAAACCTCCACCGAGCCACTCACCTTCCCGCGCGGCCGTATTCCCGCAGTATCGATGAGCACGAACCGTTGTTCGCCGCGTTCGTACGGTATATCGACGGCATCGCGGGTGGTGCCGGAGATGGGTGAGACGAGGGTGCGCTCATCTTCCAAAATGTAGTTCGTGATGGAGGATTTGCCAACATTCGGCCGGCCGACGATGGCGACCTTCACCGGCTTCTGACGCTGCGCATCGGCATCGATCGCCACCGGGGCGGGCAGGAGCGCGTCGACCCGGTCGACCAGTTCGCCGATGCCACGATTGTGTTCGGCGCTGATGGCCAGGATCGGCTGAAAACCGAGCCGGGAAAATTCCGGCACGTTGGGCGTGTGCTTCGGGTCGTCGACTTTATTGACCACGAGGATGATCGGTTTTTGCGTTCGCCGGAGGAGTCGGGCGAGTTCCTGATCGACAGGTGTGATGCCATCCTTCGCATCGACGATGAAAAGCACCACATCGGCGGCCTCCATGGCGAGGTCGGCCTCGGTGCGCACCTGATCCCTGAAATCGAGATCGACGGAGCCGCCAATACCCCCGGTGTCGATCATGTCGAAAGGATCACGCCCAAGATGACACTCACCCGATATTCGATCGCGCGTCACTCCCGGCAAGTCGTGCACGATGGAGATGCGCTTGCCGGCGAGCCGATTGAAAAGCGCGGACTTGCCGACATTCGGCCGGCCCACGATGGCGACGGTGCGGAAATACATAAGATGGAAAGGTTCAGCCCGACGCCTAGGCGGCTGGCGGGCGCGTCAGTCGTACGGATTCGGGCAGTATGCAAGCCCGATTGCTGTGCGCAAGGCCGGCGGAGAGGGCTGCGCCATCCCGAATGCGAAAGCCTTTGGCGACGCGCGACCGCGATTCCCCTCGCTAAATTCGCCGCCGGTCGGCGATAAATCCCCTTCGGCATTTTCCGCCGCGCGCCGCATCATGACCACTGCGAACAAGATCACCGTCACGCGCATCCTGCTCATCCCGGTCTTCGTGATGATGGCCATCTACTATGGCAACAGCGTGGAGCGCGGCGAACCCGTGCCCTGGCAACGCTGGTGCGCGATTTCCGTTTTCCTGGTCGCCGCAGCCAGCGACGGGATCGACGGCTATATCGCCCGCAAATACAACCAGCGCAGCCGCCTCGGCGTGACCCTGGATCCGCTGGCCGACAAAGGCCTGCTGCTTTCCGGGATCATCACGCTGAGCATCACGCACTGGAGCTATAAATTTCCGCTGTGGTTTCCCGTACTGGTCATCGCTCGGGACGCGATCATCGTCACTGGCGCCGCCGTACTGCACATGCTAAACGGCCACGTCCAGGTCCGGCCCAGCTGGGCGGGAAAGTGCGCCACGGCCGTGCAAATGGTCGCGCTCGCGCTGGTGATGCTTCAGTTGGACCTCTTCACCAAGGTGGTCTCGCTGGGCTCATGGAAATTCGAAATCCACTTCCTCGACCTGCCTGTGTGGCTCGCGGGATTTTTTACGACGATTTCCGGGATCGGCTATGTCGTGGACGGGATCGCGCAGTTGCATGTCCATGCGCTGCCGGAAACGGCGGAACAGAAAAGCCCGGAGTCGAAGGTCGACTAACTCACAGCGATTTTATAAGCAGATCATAGTCGGCATGTGAGCCAACAAAGAACCACAGTGCTGTATCGCCGGTCCGGATGCAGACAGCACGCCAATCCAATCCGATACGAGCCGAAAAAACCGGTTTAGTTGCATGAATCTGCTTAAACTGAAGACTGGCGTGCCACGGATCCTTCGTCCACATCCGGTAGGCTTCATAAGCCTGCTTTCGGACGTGAGGAGGAAGATCGGCGAGACACATCCTAAACCGTTTAGTGGTTCTGGAAATCACGCTCGAAATCCAACGGTTGGGTTTCGCCACCTGCAAACTCACGAAGCGCCTCTTCGGCAAGTTCGGAGAGTTGATTTTGGGTGGCGGCAAATACTTCAGCCCAACGCCGCTCCGAGTCGAGTTCAGCGAGCAAAAGAGATGCGACGGCGTCCTGCTCCGCCTCCGGGAGCATCGCGGCCGCGGCAAAAGCACGCTCGAGCATTTGAGTCATCACGCTGAGTCTTCCCCTCATTTTCGTGAAAGTCAACGCCGCCTGGTTCCGCTACCGGCCTGAGGCCTTCAGCCGCTCACCAAATAATGTAAAAGTCTTGTCCCGATCGATCTCGCCGCAACGGAGGATTTTACCTTTGGTCTTTTTGAATTGATACGCGAGATCCTGCGCCACTTCGGGACAATCGACCACTTCCCAGGTCGCAACCTCCGGATTGATCAAGGCCGCGATGTCGCCGAGATCGAAAAACCCTTTGTCCAGCGTTTGATACCACTTCGATTGCAATCGAAATTCGTGAACGAATTTCCCAAGCGGCCCAAATTCCGACCACTTCGAAGACTCTTCCATCGGGCAGAATAGCTTACCGCCCGTATCGAACAGGATAAACGGCAGATCCGACTCGAAGACGAGACGCGCAGCACGCGTATCGCCAAAGACGTTGTAGTTAAAACACCGCTTCGGCCAGTCGGTCCGGAAATGCCAGAAAACATTGATGTGATCGGCGATCCTCGGCTCCTTCAAATAGGCGGATGCGATATCCGTCGCTGCGCCGAGGCCAATAATCCAAAGCGGATCTTCGGCAGTCGAGGCCATGGCCTTCTCAATGATGAAATCGACGCCTTCCGATTCGACGGGCTGGTATTGGTATTGCAAGGGCGCGGAGCCTCTCTTCACGGGGATCTGCCCTTTCATTCCGGCTTTATCGAGAATGGTCTCGATCAACTCTGCCGAGCCTTCCGTACTGCGCGGCCCAGCCCAGGCGCCGGTTCCATCGAAATTGGCCCCGACAAACCCTTCGATCTGAAAACGCTCCGGCGCACAGAGCGCCAGGGAGATCGCCCACACGTCGTCGATCTCCGTGCGCGTGTCGCTGTCGATGATGACGCGCATCTTCTTATCCTTCGGCGGAATCGCCGGAACCCGCCGGCTCATCGGATCGCGCGCCAACACCGCGTCGCGGTGAGCGTGATATTCATCGGCCAGGCTGTGAAGGTCGACGCCGCAGCTGGCAAACAAAACGCAGAAGACCGTAGTGAGACGTCTCCACGTCAACGTTTTGTTATCATTGAGCCAGGCGAACGGATTGGTCATAGGGCCATTCATATTCCGCAGCTCCGTAGAACACGCAAGCCTGACTGCACATCCACAGGGCGCGGACTTCTCAGCTCCGGATAGTCAAAAGGACTTTGCTAATCGGGTTCGGGATCAAGACTGCCAATTTAGCCTCGAAATACTCGTCGTTTTCCATAACATTTTCGCGGTTGTTTCACGAACGTTTCCCCGTAAATACCATAACACTTTCCAAAGCGTTGACAATCACGGCCGCCCCCCTCAGCCTCCCCGCTCCATGGAGCCACCCATTCAGCGGAAACGCCGGGAGACCCGCGACCGCAAAAATCGACCCCTCGTCGAAATTCTGGAATCCCGCATCGTCTACGCCGCCGGCGATCTCGACCTTACTTTTCACGGCTCCGGCTCGAATTTTGCCGACTTCTTCACTTTCTCCCTCCCGCGATCACTTCTCGGCGGTGGTACAGCAGGCCGATGGCAAAATCGTCGCCGTCGGTTCGAGCACCGACGGCACGACCATTAATGTCGACACGAATCTTCCGGACGAAGGGCCGCCCACTTTCGAGCAGGTGAACCAGGCCAGCCGCTCGGCGCCCGATATCATCGTAGCCCGGTTCAATGCGGATGGCTCGCTCGACCAGACCTTCGGCTCACACGGGCAGGTGCGGCTCGATTTCGGCGGCGCTTTCATTAGCGCCGAAGAGGCCTTTGCCGTAGCCATGGATGGCGGAAATATCGTTATCGGCGGCCATTCCGCGGAGTCGAATACAGCCTTCAACACCGCGACGATGCCAGCGGACTACGACGTCACGCTTGTCCGACTCACCCCGCTCGGCGCGCTCGATACGACCTTCGGAAACAACGGCGTCGCCCGGGTCGATTTCGGCTCGGCGAACGAAGCGGTGCGCGGTCTCGCCGTGTTGCCCGATCACTCGATCGTCACTACGGGCACGACAGGAGAAAACGTCTTCGTGGCGAAATTCACCAGCGCAGGCGCGCTCGATCCGACCTTTGGGACCGCGGGAAAAACCGTCACTGACCTGGGCGGCAGCGACCAGGCAAATGCGTTATTGATCGATGGCTCCGGGCGCATTGTGATCGCCGGTTCGGATGGGCTGCATTTCGCCGCTGCGCGCTACTTCTCCACCGGCGTCCTCGACACCACCTTCGGCTCCCACGGCATCGAGATCCTCGTTTCGCCGGCCGTGCCGGCCTCCGTCGCTACGGCGAACGCCATAGCATTGGACAGCCACCAGAATCTCGTGCTGGCCGGAGGCGCCTTCGGCGTCAATGGCACGCTCACCGGCTACTTCGCCGTCGCCCGTCTCACCCCCAACGGTCAGATCGATACAACCTTTGGTACGAATGGTCTGGCACTGAATAGCTTCTCCTCCGTGAGTAACAATTATCACGAGCAGGCTCTCTCCGTGATGGTCGATAGCGCCGGCCGCATCAATGTGACCGGCTCCGCCCTGCCGGGCCTGGGCAACGGCGATCTGGTCGCCACACGCCTTCTCGCCAGTGGCGCCCTCGATACCAGCTTCGGCACGAACGGCGCAAAATTCGTCGACTTCGGCGCCGACGACACCGGCGGAGCAGGCATGATCGATAGCCAGGGCCATCTCATCGTCGTTGGCACGACGGATAACCAGAAAAACCCGGATGCCGCCATCGCCCAGCTCAACACGAACGGCGTCTTGGACACCACCTGGGGCCAAGGAGGTCTTATGACGACCGATTTCTTGCGCGGCAGCGATGCGCAGCCCGAGACGGCCACCCTTCAGGCGAACGGAAGCGTCATCATCGCGGGCAGCACGCGCTCCGGATTCTCTGGCGCCGATTTCGCCTTGGTGCGTTTCAATGCCGATGGCTCGATCGACACGAACTTCGGCAACAATGGCCGCGTGGTTACAGATTTCGGCGGGGGCGAGCGGATCACCAGCCTGGTGATCGAGCCCGATCAATCCATCATCGCCGTCGGCGAAACGCTGCGTAACAACCTCACTTTCGAGATCGATGTCGCCAAGTATACGCCGCCGGCGATTTTAACAACGACCTCAATCTCGATCTTGTCACCACCACGGCCAAGAAAGTTGCTGACATCATCATCAGCCAGAGCAACGGCGCCTTCGTCACCCCCGTCGCGATTCCAATTAACTTCAAGCCCACCACCGTCGTCGCCACCGACATGAACGGGGACGGCAACATCGACCTCGTGTTCTGGAACAAGAAAGATCAGTTCAAAGTCCTGCTCGGTTCGGCGAACGGAACCTTTACGCCCTAGATGAGGTGACTCACGTGAACGTAACCCATTCGCATGTGGTCGCGACACATCGCGCCCGCGTCGATGCCGTTTCGTCCCGGACAGAACCGAGTTCAACCCACGCGGCAGGGCCTTAATCCCAAAGCGGTCGCAGGGGACGCATCGCCGCCTACCGTGACATCTGCCGCGCCAAACGAATGGGGCGGCCTATCACGAACATGAATTCCTCCAAATGAATAAGAAAACTGTCTGCATCCTGACTGCAGCCATCTCCGGTGTTTTTCTCACCGTGAGTTCGCGCGCTGAAGAGCCGCGCAGCGGAAGCGTAGCTCGCCCCGCGGAAAAGCTCGACGAACTGGGCTCCCGGCTCAAAGCCCTCCACGAATATCGCGAATCCGTCCGCGCCCGCTTTGGCGCCGACCGCGAAGGGCGGTTGGATCCACGGGGCGCTCGCGCTTTTGAACGGGCCGTCCGCGAAGGAAGCTTCCAAGCTCCGCCGGAAGGTCCTGCTCTGGCCCCCGACTTGGCCAAGAAGTACGGAGCCAACAGCGACGGATCTTTGACCGCCGACGGCCGCCTGGCTTTGACGATCGACGCATTACGCGACAGAACCCCAGGCGTGGCCGACGACGCCGAACGGCGCGACCAACACCGCGCCAACACCGACGAAGGCCATCCAACGCGCCCTGAGAGCTCCGGCCGTCCTGCAGACGGCGAACGCCCATTTGGGCCTAGAGATTTCCACGGCGGCGCGGGTCGCGATCGCGATCGCGATCGTTCTGGCGGCAGCTCGCCGAACCCATTTGGCGGACGTCAGCGTCAGCCCGAAGCGGACAGTTCGGAAGCTCGGCCAGAGCCGAGGGGTGATCGAAATTCCCCGGACGGCCCGCCGTCCCATCGCGAGTCCTTACAAGGTGCCGGGTCGCCGCGAGGAATTTCGGCGCAGGACGGGCCGCGTCGTCCGTGGAACGATCGTGCAGAGGGGCGCGAGGGACGCCGCGGCGAAGGGCGCGGCGGATCAGGTTTCAGCCCACGGGGATTTGCCTCGAATGAACCGCAACGCCCTGAATGGAACCGCCGCCCCGATGAGCGTGGCAGACGTCCAGATCGTGGCGGCTTCGCCGATCGCGACCAGGCATTCCGCGGCCAGCGCTTCAATCCACGGCAATTCGCAGACAACGAATCACAACGCCGGCAATGGGGCCATCGTTCCAACGAACGCAACGGACGTCAGGACCGCGATGGTTTTGCCAGCCGCGGCCAAGCATTCCACGGCCAGCGTGGCAACCCGCCGCAATTCGCCTATAATGATCGCCAACACTCACAGTGGGATCGCCGGTCCAACGGACGTGGGGATCGTTCGTTCCGCGGCGGTTTCGCCGGCCGTGACCAGGCATTCCGCGGTCAGCGTGGCAACCCACGGCAGTTCGCCTTCAACTATCGGCAACACTCACAGTGGGGGCGCGGTTCTAACGCACGCGGGGGACGTTCGTTCCGCAGCGGTTTCGCAAATCGCAGTCCGCAAATCAGGGGCCGGAATTTCGACAACTCGCCACGATTTGGCGAAGGGCGGGCGGGAATGCGGCGCAATCCATTCGGCGGCAGCAATTGGCGCAATGACACTCGCGCTACCCGAGGCGGATTCGGAGACCGGCGGCGCGCTCACTTCAACGAGCGCTTCGGCCCACCCAGAGGCTTCGCCCCATTTCGCCAGTCGTCCTGGCGCAACCGTTCGGAGGCTCCCGTGCGGCGCGGCTTTTCGCCAGACTCGTGGAGTGCTCCGCGCGGAGAACGCCCGCGTTCGCCGAGGAACCAAGTGGAATAGAATCCTGGCGGACTCCAGAAACTAACTCCCAAAAAGCAAGATCCGGCGCGCCTCAGCGCGCCGGATTTCGGCGTTTGGTCATTTCTGCCAACTGGGAAGTTTCGCGGACAAAGCGGGAGCAAGCGCCTGCACTCCAAAAACCTGGCGTTCAGCCACGAACTTTCAGCCGAAACGTAACCGGAGCATAACACCTCTTCAACGCCCTCGGATATAACAAAACCCAGCGATGCCGCTTCGGCACGCGCGCCGGAGCGCTACAAAAACCGCAGCTTCTCCTCCACTTCCCGCAAGGTGCGAGTCATCGCCACGCGCTGGCCGTCCCCGAGAATGCAGACATTTTCTCCCGGCGCGACCGCCTGGAGCTCCTTCACCCGACGCAAATTCACGATCGCCGAGCGGCTCACGCGCAGAAATTGATTCGCCGGCAATTGGCTTTCGAGCGTGCTCATGGTCTCGCGGAGAATGTGCGTCTCCTTGCCGACATGGAGGACGACATAGTTGCCCGCAGCCTCGATCCAATCCAAGTCTTCTACGGTGACAAACGTCACACGCTCGCCATTGCGCACCGTGAGTCGACGCACACGGCCCGCGGCGCTCTCTCGCTCGGCGAGGAGCTCGAGCAGACCAGGCGGAATCGTCGGCGCAACTCCAGATGCACACCGCGCTCGGGCTCGGTCCAGCGCTTCCCGCAACCGTGCACGCGTCGTCGGCTTGAGTAGATAATCGAGCGCCCGCGCTTCGAAGGCCCGCACCGCATGTTGGTCAAAAGCCGTGACGAAAACGACCGCCGGCCAGGGCTCCTCCAAAGCGCGCAGCACCCCGAATCCATCCATTCCAGGCATCTGAATATCCAGAAGCAACAAATCCGGCCGATGCTCGCGGGTGGCTTGCACGGCCGCCGCTCCATCGGCGCATTCCGCAAGGAGTTCCACGTCCCGTTCAGCCCCGAGCATTCGCTTCAAGCCGGCGCGGGCGAGCGGTTCGTCGTCAACGATGACCACGCGGAGTTTGGTCATACGGTTCGAAAAGGAAGGCGGATTTCGACCGTGAGCCCATTTGAATCACGCAACTCGAGCGAAGCGTCGTCGCCGTAAAGCTCGCGCAGGCGGGCGCGTGTGTTGGATAAGCCGATGCCTTCCCGGGAGGGCTGACCGCCTGCCAGGCCCACGCCATTATCGATCACCGCCAAATGCAGCATTTGCCCCTCGCGCCGAGCCCGGATCGTAAGCGCTCCGTCGCCTGCGCGCGGCTCCAGGCCGTGACGCACGGCATTCTCCACGAGCGGCTGGAGCAGGAAAGTTGGCGTCAGCGCATTGCGAGTCTCGTCTTCCACTTCCAGCGTAAAGCGCAAGCGATCGCCAAAGCGCACATGCTCGATCGCCAGATAGCGCTCGACGAATTCCAACTCTCGCCGCAGGGGCAGCTCCTGCTCCGATGAGCTCTCCAGGGTCAGCCGCAGCAGATTGCTCAGCGCGCCAATCATTTCCTCGGCCGCATCGGGGTTGAGATGCACGAGCGTGACGATCGCGTTCAGCGAGTTGAAAAGAAAGTGCGGCTGCAGCTGCATTTTCAAAGTTTCCAGGCGGGCCTTCGCGAGACTGGCCTCGAGCCGATCCCGCTCCTGGGCACGGCGATAGAAGTAACTCGCGTGGGCGATGCCGACCACGGCCAGATAGGTCGGCAATCCGAAGCCGAGGAAAAAAATCGGGCTGAACGGCGGACCCCGGCGCGGACCGGGCCGCCCGTTGCGACCATGCGGCAGGTCCGAATGCGGATCGCCCCCGAGGCGATGCTCGACCGAAGGGCCGGGATGCCGGTGCGGCCCCGGCCCGTCAGGCAAAGCTTCTCCGCCTCCGCGATTCTGGGGAAAAGACCCCGGCCCATGGCGCGGTGGAAAAATGCCCTCCGACCACCAGTTGCACAGGGCGATCGTCGCGACTCCGCAGAGAAAATGGACCGGCAGGGAAAACCGCCAATTGCTGCGCTGAATCGGCAGCCGGGCAACGAGCAGAAAAATCAGCGGCGTCAACAGAGCCCAAAGCCCCCAATCCCGCGCGGCGATCTGCAGGGCGTCCGTCCAGGGAAGCGAAGTCCGCCAGGCAAACTGGCCCACCACCAGAAAGGCAAGGAGCGAAAAGGCGAAGAAGCTCCACAACCAGTTTTTGAGCTGAGCGCGGAGGAACGGAAGAAACGTCATGGGCAGCAATCGTCAGGATAGCCGTCTCCGCGCGAGGCGCGACACGTTTGGGATGAATCGACTTTCCCGTGGGGCGAGCGCCGCCTTTTGCCGGGATCAAGGTCTCGTAAATAAATTCGCGAGCCCTAACGGGCGCGCCCGGCGCGCCGACTGTGGATCGAGGAGCGAATCCGCAAATACTCCGAGAGCTTTTTCCATTCGGCCATCCCCGCCCGCCAGAACCAGGCCTTGGCCTCCAATCGGTTTCTGCGAACCAAGGTCAGCGCGCGGCTCAGACAATAGGGTCCAAGCTGTTCTCCAGCGATGGATAGGTAGACATCGGCGGCAGACGTCTGACCGTCGTTCACCAGATCGAGACTATTCAAGCTGGCGGAAATCTTCGTTTCGGATGTAGGGCAGTATACGGCGTTCATATCTGTCCCAAAACTATGCAGCAATAAATGCGTGGCGCGGATTTTGGGACGGAAGAGACATTCGTCGTGATCAACGCCCATTTTTGCGCTTTGACGCCCCGGCGAAATCGACTCCGCCAAAATTGAAAAAAAATGCCTCCCACCCGGACGCGCTATCGCGTATTGCGCAAAAAAGCGGCGTGGACCATGATTGACTTCATGAAACTCGCCGCATCGGTCGCTATCGGGCTTTTCGCCGGGAGCCTCACGTCGCTTTATGCGCTTACCGTTCCAGTGGCCGAGGACACCTCTTCATCCACCATTGGCGGAGTGAGAGTCATCACTTCGACAGATGGCGCCGCCCCTATCCTTCCGGTGAATGCCCGGCAGAGCGCCTTCTTCCGTTTCGACCTGGCGAATCCCAACGTCGTTCCCGCCGCAATCACGGCGAGCAACGTCAAGATCGCCATCTTGCAGCTCTACGTAGTCAGCACCAAGGCGCCGGCCGAGGCCACAGTCACGGTCCACGCCGTCACTACGGCCTGGACCGAATCGGTGATCGGCAAACCCGTGCGGGAACCCGCCATCAATCCCACCGTACTGGCCACGCTTACGGCAGCAGACCTGGCGAAGAGGAACTTCATCACCGTGACGCTCACCGATGCCGTCACGATGGCCTTACAAAACGGCGTCCCGCTCGACATCGCCCTCGAGACGAGCGATCCCACGGCAAAATTCGTCTTTGCTAGCAAGGAAGGCCCGGCAATCGGCGAAGCTCCCCAACTCAATCTCGACGCCGACCTGGGCAGCAGCGCCGATCTCGGCCCTTCGATCACCTTGACCGGCAATCTCGTTCTTCCATCGACCACCACCACGACCGGCATCCTCTTCGCCGGATCCACACCGTTGCTGCACGACTTTGGGACGCAGAATTTTTTTGGCGGACTCGGGGCCGGGAATTTCACGCTGAGCGGCGCTCAAAATGTCGCGATCGGCTATCATACACTTTCGGCCGACACGACGGGCGGGTACAACGCCGCCTTTGGCTATGAAGCGCTGAGCGCCAATACCGGCGGCATTTACAATACCGCCGCCGGTTACCTCTCTCTCGCCGCGAACACGACCGGCTTTTCCAATACCGCCGCCGGAGCCGGAGCGCTCCAGTTAAATACCACGGGCTACCAAAATACCGCGGGCAGCGACGACGCGCTCAATACAAATACGACAGGCAATAATAATACAGCCAGCGGCTACGCCTCCCTTTTTCTCAATCTGCAGGGAAGCGCCAATACCGCCACCGGCGTTGCCGCCCTGTATTCGAACACGGCCGACAACAACACCGCCTCGGGCTACTATGCCTTGTACTCGAATACGACTGGAACCGGCAACCTTGCCGACGGCTACCAGGCGCTTTACGCGAATACAACCGGCAACTTTAACACCGCCCTCGGCTTCGACTCACTCTACTCGAATCTCGCGGGCGGCCAGAATACGGCCGTCGGCTACCAGGCCCTTTTTGCCAATGCCAATCCCCTATCACAATATAGCGTCGACAATGCAGGCTTCGGCTTCAAGGCGCTCTATGCCAACACCAACGGTGGACGAAATACCGCCGTCGGCTCACAAGCGCTCGCCTTCAACACGACCGGCAATAACAACATCGCCGTCGGGTTTGGGGCCGGCGGGGGGATCGTGAGCGGCACGACCAATATCATGATCGGCTCCGCAGGATCGGACACCGACAATTCCACCATCCGCATCGGGCAGCAAGGCATTCATCTATCGACCTACATCGCCGGCATTTACGGCTCGGTTTCCGGCCAAACCCCGGTCGCCGTCTACACTGACCTCAATGGTCGACTCTTCACCGCGAGTTCCTCCCGGCGATTCAAGGAGGACATCCTCGGCATGGGTGACACGAGCGAAGCGCTGCTCCAGCTTCGCCCGGTGACTTTTCGTTACAAACCGGAGTTTGGAGCGCACGAAGTCCCGCAGTTCGGCCTCATCGCCGAAGAGGTGAACGAGATCTGCCCGGACCTCGTGGCGCACGATGCCGAAGGCGGGATCTACACCGTGCGCTACGACGCGGTGAACGCCATGCTCCTCAATGAGTTTCTAAAGGAGCATCAACGCGTCGAGGAACAGGGCGCGCAAATCGCCCGCCAGCAACAGACCATCTCCACACTTGAGCAACGGTTGGAATCTCTGGAAGCGCGTGTACGTAGTCTTCCAACGGGAGCGTCTGCGGCAGGAAACTAACGCATTTTGTCCAACAAGCGATGGAAATGGACGCATTCCACGTCACCATATCCTGTTTCGAATAACAAAGTCGCACCCACGACCGTACTCGAATGAACACTGCGCTAAATGGCGCCTGAACCCAAAAATTGCGATTCCTTAAGCCCGCGTAAACGCTTACGGTGACGTTCGATGACCCAAGCACTCTGCCGCCTCGGCCTCCCTGCTCGCGGTTCCTGTGGTCTTCTCTAAACGTCCTGACTTGTTCCTGCCATGAAATCCAAGGTCACATCCGTCGTGAAGGCTCTTCCATTGGCCCTCGCGGCACTTTCCAGCCAGGTCCTCGCACAACAATTCACTCCGGAACAACTCGCCGAGCGGGCGCTGGAACGCCGCGCGGTCGAGGCCGTGATCTGGGGGATGCCAGCCGTGAATTACGAGCGCATGCTGCAGGCCGCGACCGGCAGCGGCGCGAAGGCAAACCAGGTCGTCTACTGGTCCCGGCCAGTGAACTGGAAGAACCAGACCCTCACGCCCAATCCAGACACGATTTATCTCAACCCTTTCTTTGACACGTCGAAAGGACCCGTGGTGGTGGAGATCCCGCCAGCCGACGCCGATCATGTGATCGTCGGCAGCTTTGACGTCGCGTGGCAGAATGCGCTGGCCGATGTCGGCCCGGCCGGCGAGGACAAGGGCAAAGGCGCCAAGTATCTCCTCACTCCTCCGGGCTATGCGGAGAAACCGCCGGAGGGCTACATCGTACTGCCCTCGGAAACCTATCGGGGCTTTGTGATCCTGCGGTCAAATTTCAAGAGCCGCAGCGCGGCCGATATCCAGTCCGCCGTGGACCACGGCCGGCGCGTGAAGATTTATCCGCTGGGCGGAGACCCGGAGTCGACGGTGTTCGTGGACGCGTATGACAAACCATTCGACGCCACCATCCCCTACGACGCGAGTTTCTTTGAACTGCTCAACCGCTTCGTCCAAATCGAGCCGTGGCTCACCCGCGACAAGGTGATGATCGATTCGCTCAAGACGCTCGGCATCGAGAAAGGCCATCCATTCAATCCGAACGAAAAGACCAAGCGCATCCTGGCCCAGGCAGCGCGCGAGGCGCATGAAGTGATCGCGCTGAAATACGAAGGCGGATTCGTCCCGCCATTCTTCTCCGGAAGTCGCTGGGGAATCCCGGTTCCGCCCGAAACGCGAGACGGCTTGGGTAACAAATTTGCCGACCCGAACGAGTACGGCCTCGACGGCCGCGCGGTGATGTATCACATGGCTTACTTCAGCCCGAAAGTCCTCGGCGCAGGCCAGTTCTATCTTGTCGGCATCGACGACCGCGAGGGCAAAGCACTGGAGGGAAATAAGACCTACCGCCTCACGGTTCCGCCAAACGCGCCCATCGAACAATACTGGTCGGTAACCGCTTACGACCGCGAGACTCACGCCTTGATCACTGGCGTATCCCGTCCAAGCCTCGCGTCTAACGACACCACCGTGCAGAAAAATCCGGATGGCTCGACAGACGTCTACTTCGGCCCTGCCGCGCCGGCGGGTAAGGATTCGAACTGGGTGCCGAGCGATCCAAAGCGGCGATTCGAACTGCTCTTTCGCCTCTATGGTCCGAAGAAGGCGCTATTCGAAAAGGCGTGGACACTGCCGGACGTCGAGGAAGTGAAGTGAAATCAGAATATTTCTCAAAATGAAATTCTTAACAGCCTCGATCACGCTGGGAATGCTGCTGTGCGTAAAGACACAAGCGCAGACCTCCACCATTCCGGCCTCGCCAAACTGGAATCGCACCCTGCCAAACGGTCCGGATGCGACCGTTAAAATCACCGAAGAATACGCGAAGTATGTCGGACGCGACGCCGGCTTCTGGGCTTGGCCGCTGGTGAATATTTACAACCGTCGCCTCGTCTTCACGCAGGTTAAGGAAATCGCCAAGTCAGGGCCACTCTTTGTCACGCCACTCAATCATCTTGCCATGCTGACCGATTACATCGATCCGCTGGAGCGGGCGGTTGCCTGTCCAAATCAGGACGTCGTTTACGGCCTCGGTTTGCTCGCCTTGGAAGTCTCGCCCGTAGTCGTGCAAGTTCCGGACTTTGGCGATCGGTTCTGGGTCTACCAGATCGTCGACTTGCGGACGGACAGTTTCGTCCAGCTCGGCAAGATGTATGGTTCGAAGCCCGGCTTCTATCTCTTGGTCGGGCCAAACTGGAAGGGTGAAGTCCCGAAGGGAATCACCCAGGTATTTCGTTGCCCGACAAACACCGGCCTCGTCGGGCCGCGCGTCTTCCAAGACGACCTCCCGGAAGACAAACGAGCCGTTCAGACGGCCGTTTCGGGCATCATGATGTACCCGCTCGCGGAATACGACGGAAACATGAAAACCATGGATTGGACAAAAATTCCGACCCGGCCTGCGCCGCCGGGCGGAGAAGAGGAAACCAAGTGGGTCGTTCCCGAAAAATTTGCCGACCAATTGCCCATCGTGCTTGCCGACGCCCCTCCCCTGCCCGGAGAGGAGGCGCGCTATGCCCAGGTGCTGGCGGTGCTCGAAGCCGCCAACTCTGACCCCAAACTTAAGGCAGCCTTCACCGCTGGCGCCAAGGAAGCCGACGAACTTCTGGTGCAGCCGCTCTTTCAGTTTCGCAGCTACGGCCAGCAGTTGCCGCATCACTGGAGCACTATAACGAATGAGTCTGCCTTCGGCGTCGACTACTTCACGCGCACAGCCGTCGCTAAATCCAACATCCTCGTCAACGCTCCGAACGAGACGAAATATTACTACCAGGACCTCGACTCGTCCGGCGCGCGGCTCAATAACTCGAATCGATATACCGTGACTTTTCCGAAGGACGGCACACCTCCGGTCCACGGCTTCTGGTCGCTCTCGATTTATAACGAACACCACTTTTTCATCGCCAACCCGATCAATCGCTTTTCCGTCGGCACGAAGAACAAAGACCTGATCACCAACGCCGACGGTTCGCTCACGATCTACGTGCAGACCGACGAACCCAAGGAGCCTGCCCAGCGCGCCAACTGGCTGCCCGCGCCCAAAGGCGACTTCTCGCTGTACGCCCGCGCTTATTGGCCCAAACCCGCCGTCACGGACGGCTCCTGGACACCGCCGGCAGTCGAGAAGGTGAACTGACGGCTTACGGTTAGTAAGTAAGTTGCCATTATTGTGTCGGGCCCGCCTGCCTGCGCAACAATTGCGGCCTCTACGAATGGCCGGAGTAACGACGCTTTGCAGCCATCTCTGCGTCTCAGCGTCTCTGCGGGAGATCATCTATTCGTTCATCGCAATAGACTCCGGTGAGTCATTCGCCTCACGGGCGACATGATAAACTCATTTTGCGCAATTTTGCAAAAGACGTTTATCAATGTGCATGAATGGCACAGTTGCCGCTATGGGCATATTTTGATCGTCGCGCAATTCTGTCCGAACCGGAGGCCGAGATGTCTTTGGCCGCGAGATTGACGGCCATCGCCATCATCCTTTTCCCGCCCTGCCGTTCTTAGCACCCCTATGAAGTTTCTCGACCTCTCGCGCGCTTCGGCCTTTCGGACCCTCCTCGCCGCGGCGCTCGGCCTGATCGGGCAAACTGCCGCCACTGGCGCGCAACCCCAGGTTCTGCGCGGGCATGTGCCGCCCGCAACTGCCCGGTTGACGCCGCTGGGCCGCGTGGATCGCGCCACGCATCTGCGGCTGGCCATCGGGCTGCCGCCGCGCGATCCGGCAGGGCTCGATCAATTCGTCAAGGACGTCTACGATCCGACGAGCCCAAACTTCAGGAAATACCTCACTCCTGCGGAATTCACCAATCGGTTCGGCGCTTCACCGGCGGATTACCAGGCGGTGACGGCTTTTGCCAAAGCGCACCATCTCTCCGTTTCGGGACACCCGAATCGCCTGATTTTGGATGTGGACGGGACGGTGGGCGATATCGAAGCGGCTTTCCACGTGCGGATGCTCAACTATCGGCACCCCAAGGAGGGGCGCCAATTCTTTGCGCCCGACGCGGAGCCCTCGCTCGATCTCGCCACCCACATCCTGCATGTCAGCGGCCTGGACAATTACTCCATCCCGCACTCGAACCTCCGCCCGAAACCGCTTCAGCCCGCGACCCATGTCGGTCCCAATGATATGCCGAGCGGCTCCGCGCCGGGCGGCGCCTTTGGGCCGGCCGATTTTCGCGCGGCCTACGTTCCGGGGACAACCCTCACGGGCGCTGGCCAGAGCGTCGGTCTCGTGCAATTCGACGCTTTCTATCCCAGCGATATCGCCGCCTACCGGAACCAATTCGGCTTGCCAAACGTTCCCGTCGTGGTGGTTCCGATTGATGGTGGAAGAACCATTCCCAGCTCGGGCTCCAGCGAAGTGAGCCTCGACATCGAAATGGTCCAGGCCATGGCGCCCGGCATTTCGACCATCTACGTCTACGAAGGGCCCTCCATCTGGGTCGATATGCTCAGCCGGATGGCGAATGACAACCTGTCCAAGCAGTTCAGCTGCTCCTGGGCTGGCGGCCCACCCGATGCCGCTGCGGAAGTCATCTTCCAGCAGATGGCGGCGCAGGGGCAGTCCTTTTTCTGCGCCTCGGGCGATTTCAACGCCCAGGTCGGCGAATTCCTTTTTCCGGAGGAAAGTCCCAATATCACGCTGGTCGGCGGCACGACTCTGACCACGAGCGGTCCCGGCGGCGCCTACGTCTCGGAGACGGTCTGGAACTGGGGCGGCGGCACCGGGAGCAATGGCGGCATCAGCACGAACTTCGGCATCCCCTCGTGGCAGCGCGGCATCGATATGACCGCCAATCTGGGCTCGACGACGATGCGCAATGTCCCCGATGTGGCGCTGACTGCGGACGACGTCTATTTCACCTATAACAATGGCTCCACCGGCTGGACGGGCGGAACGAGCTGCGCGGCGCCCTTGTGGGCCGGCTTCATGGCGCTCGTCAACCAGCAGGCGGCCGCGAGTTCACTTCCCCCCGTTGGTTTTCTGAATCCGGCGATCTATAGCCTGGGACCCAATTTCCACGACATCACCACGGGCAACAATTTCAGTCCCGCAAGCCCGACGAAGTTCCCGGCAGTGGTGGGCTACGACCTTTGCACGGGATTGGGAACTCCAAGCAATGCCCTCATCGGCGCGCTGCTCGGCGTGGCGCCCTCGAATCTCACGTACCCGGCAAATCCGGCAACCTATCTGGCGCAGTTTGCCATCATCCCAAATACTCCGAGCAACCTCGGCGGGCGCATCACCTCCTACACCGTCTCGCCCGCGCTTCCCACCGGGCTCTCGTTGAATCCGACGACCGGCGCCGTAACCGGAACGCCCACGACAGCCATGGCGGCAGCGAATTACACCGTGACCGGCGCCAATGGCAATGGTTCGACAACTTGCGTCCTCACCCTGGCAATCTCGCCGCTGGTCGCCCCGACAAACCTCACCTATGCGACCAATCCAGCGGTCTATGCACTGGGTGTCAGTATTCCTCCGAATTCCCCGACAAACCAGGGTGGACGCGTTGCCTCGTTTTCCGTCTCTCCCGCCCTCCCCGCCGGTCTGACCCTCGACCCGACGACCGGAATCCTCTCCGGCACGCCCACCGCCACAGCTTCCGCCGCAAACTACACCGTGACGGCGACGAATCCGGTCGGGTCGACCACCGCGATGCTGAATATCGCAACCAAGGTGGTCGCGCCCTCGGCCCTGACTTACTCGAGCAATCCGGCGACCTACACTTTCGGAATGCCGATCCATCCAGATGTCCCGAGTAGCGCCGGCAGCCCGCCGACCTTGTACTCGGTCTCTCCAGCGCTGCCTGCTGGATTGACTCTAAATCAGACGACGGGCGTCATCACGGGCGCGCCCACGGCACTAGCATCCTCTGCGAGCTTCACCGTGACGGCCTCCAACAGCGCAGGATTCACCACCGTCGCGCTCAGCATCACGGTGAATATCCGCGCGCAGATTCTCGTCGGCGAAGCCGGCGTCATCGGGGAATTTGATGCGGTAACCGGAGCCGCGACTAATGCCAACTTCATCACCAACGTCGGCTATCTGCTAGGCATGCTGGTCTCGGGGAACATTCTTTATGTGGCAGACGAGGGGCCGGGCGCCGTGGAAGAATACGACGCCACCACCGGCGCAGTCATCAATGCCAATTTCATCACCGGCCTAACCAGCCCCGTAAACCTGGCAATCCGCGGCAATACCCTTTACGTGGTCGACCTGTATAGCAATTTAGTGGGCACGTACGATGCGACCACCGGCGCCGCGATCAATGCCAATTTCATCACCGGATTGAATTACCCACAGAGCATCGCGATTTTCGGCAATCAGCTTTTCGTGGCGAATGGCAATACCGACTCGATAGGTGAATACGACGCCACGACCGGCGCCGTCATTAATGCCAATTTCATCACCGGCCTTCATCAACCGACCGGTCTGGCGCTTTTCGGCAACCATCTCTTCGTGACAAACAATACCTATAATAGTGTCGACGAATACGATGCGACGACGGGCGCGGCGCTCCACCTCGATTTTGGCTATGCCGGTCTTTCCGGCCCCACGGGTATCGCCACCTACGGAAATACCCTCCTGGTCGTGAACTATTATTCGTGGACAGTGTCAACATTCGATATCGGAACCCGCGAGCTGATCAATTCAGCCTTCGTCAATCTCAGCGCATTCACCTATCCGGAAAGCCTCATCGTGCTCCCGGCTGCCGGCCCACCCGCGGGGCTCACCTACGCGGCCAATCCAGCCGCGTATACGCTCGGGCTCCCCATCGCCCAGAATTACCCGATCAGCACGGGCGGAGTCATCACCTCGTACTCTGTCTCCCCCGCCTTGCCCGCCGGTCTCACGCTCGATTCGTCGACCGGCTTCATCACCGGCACGCCGACTGCGGCCGCCTTCGCCACGGACTACACGATCACCGCGACAAATTCCTACGGCGTCACCACGGCGACGGTCAATATCGCCGTCAACGATGTCGCGCCTTCCGCGCTCTTCTACTCCGCATTTTCCTCGGCCTATCCGCTGGGAACGCCCATCTCCCCCAATGTCCCGACCAGTTCGGGGAGCCCGGTGCTCTTCTATTCCATCTCGCCTGGCCTGCCCGCGGGACTCGCCCTCGATTCGACAACCGGGATCATCACCGGCACACCCACTGCGCTCTCGCCATTGACCGCCTATATGGTGACCGCATCCAATATCGCCGGGTCGACCACCGGCTACATTTATATCAGCGTGTCGCTGCAGCCGCCTTCCGCCCTGACCTATTCGGCGAATCCGGCGCAATATCTGATCAACACGGCGATTTCGGCCAACGTGCCCGCCAGCGCCGGCAGTCCGGTCCTCTCCTACTCGGTATCGCCCGCTTTGCCTCCGGGGCTGACTCTGAATTCGACGACCGGCGTGATCACCGGCTCACCCACCGCCTTGCGCGCGCCCGCTGACTATGTGATCACCGCGACGAATAACGCCGGATCCGGCACAGTGACCCTGAATCTCGCCGTAAATGCCGCCAATCCGCAGCTTTTAGTGGGCCTCACCTCAGATGGAATCGTGGCCAAATACGACACCGCTACCGGAACGGCGACCGATGCCAACTTTATCTCCGGACCATTCGGCATCCAAAGCATGGCTTTACTGGGCAACAATCTCTACGTATCCACTCACGGGGCGACCACCGCGGTGCGTGAATTCAACGCCACAACTGGAGCGGCGATCAATGCCAATTTCATCCCACTTGCCAATTACGGTGACATCATGGCGCTTTCGGGCAGCAATCTTTTCCTCGCCGACTACAGCGCCAACAGCGTCGCCGAGTATAACGCCACCACCGGAGCCCCAATAAATACTAGTTTCATTTCTTTCCAGGGACCGACCGCCATCGCCGCCAGCGGAAACTCCATCTATCTCACGAGCGCCATCACAAACACGGCAAGCCGATACGACGCCGCAACCGGCGCATTGCAAAACACCTTCTATACCGGTTTGCTTAACCCGGAAGCCATCGCCGTCTCCAAAGACTACATCTACGTGGCCGACTACAATGGCGGAAAGGTCGTCCAACTCGACGCCGCCACGGGAGCAATCGTCAAAAGCGATTTCATCCTCGGTCTAAAACTGCCGGACGCCCTGGCCGTCGTGGGAAACAAACTCTTTGTCGCCGGCATCTTCGGCACTGTCGGAGAATACGACGCCGTCACCGGAGCGGCGATCAATGCTAATTTCCTCACGGGGCTTGGCACTATCACGTGCATTGCCGTAATCCCGGCGCAAGGACTTCCCGGCGGCCTGAGTTATCCGACAAATCCCGCGATTTACAACAAGGGTCTTCCGGCGATGCCAAATATCCCAAGCAGCGCGGGCGGCGTGATCACTTCATACTCGATCTCCCCCGCACTGCCTCCGGGCCTGGCGCTGGATCCTCTGGCCGGAGTCATCGCCGGCACGCCGCCGGCGGCGGCGGCGGCAAACAGCTACACCATCACCGCGACGAACACTTACGGTTCAACTACGGCGATGTTGACCCTCTCCGTCGAAGAGCCGGCGCCCACGGGCTTGACCTATTCAACCAATCCCGCCGTGTATCCGCTGGGCCGGACGATCACCAACAATACCCCCAGCAACGCTGGAGCTCCCATTTTGTCCTACTCCATCGCCCCGGCGCTGCCCGCCGGCCTGGCCTTGGACCCAGTGACCGGCGTCATTTCCGGCACACCCACCGCAGCAACGACCGCCACGGATTACACGATCACGGGAACGAACAATAGCGGCTCCACGACCGCCACCCTGAATCTAGCCACGCCTCTTGTCGCGCCTTCTGCCCTCGCCTATACGACCAATTCGGCGATCTACACACTGGGACAGACGATCAGCAACAATCTTCCCAGCAGCAGCGGCAGCCCTGTTTCATCCTACACAATCGTCCCGGCGCTGCCCCTGAGCCTGACATTTGACGCGATATCCGGGATCATATCCGGCACACCGACCGCGCTCTCTCCCGCGGCTTTTTACACCGTGACAGCGACAAATGCAGCCGGGTCCACAACGGTGACGCTTAGCATCACGGTAAACAATGTCGCGCCGTCGGCGTTGGCATACGCCGCCAATCCCGTGGTCTATGCTAAGGATTCGCCCATCGCCACGAACACGCCCAGCAGCGGAGGCGGCGCTGTGATTCTATACTCGACATCCCCGGCATTGCCTTCCGGTCTGACTCTGGACCCTTCCAGCGGGATCATTACCGGCACGCCGACGGCCCTCACCCCCGCCAGCAATTATACAATCCGGGCCGCCAATTCCGGCGGTTTTACGACGGCGTCCTTAAACATCACTGTCATCTCATCCGTAGACAGTTGGCGGAAGCGTTACTTCGGCACGACCAGCAATACAGGCAACGCCGCAGACACGGCGGATCCCTACCACCGAGGAGTGCCGAATCTCCTCGCCTTCGCTTTCTGCGGTCTCAATCAGGATCCAACCAAGGTGGCGCCAAGCCAGCTTCCTCAGATCCAAACCTCCAGCGGAAATCTCGTCTATAGCTTTGCCCAGCCGGCAGGGGTCAGCGGAATCACCTATGGCGCGCAGTGGACAACATCCCTCGGTTCGGGGAATTGGACGCCCATCGCAGACACGGGCAGCGGCGCTCTGCATACGTTTGTTGCGCCGGCTGGCAGCAATGGGCGAATGTTCGTCCGGCTGATCGTCAGCGATCCGTGATCTTGCAAATCGACCCAGGGGTTCAACGCGTCTACTTTTCGAAGGATTGAAGGGCCGCGCTCCGCCTGCAAGAGTCGCCCGATGAAGTTCTGGCCCCTTCTCCTCCTTATCGCATGCGCCACCGCCTTCGCCGGCCAGGAAAACCGGCTTCGCAATGGCTCATTCGAGGGAGGAACGCTTTACTGGCATCAAATCGATCCGGCGGCAGACACTCTCGTGCACGATGCCGCGGTGGGTGAATTTGCGCTGCGCATCGCCAAGGGAAACGTGATGAGCGCGCCCTTTGTGGCGGAACGCGGGCAGCCCATGACGGTTTCCTTTTTTGTGAAAGGCGAAAAGCCGGGACGCGTGGCCGTACAGATGCCGCCCAGCGCGCGCGAGGTCGGCACAAAGGCCAAGCGGCTCTGGACAGGCGAAGCTGAACAAAGCGCCGAGATCACTACGGAATGGAAGCGTGTGTCCTTCACCTGGATAGCCGACGTGCCCGCAGACGGCTTTTGGCCAAATCCCCACTATCTCGTGCAAATCAGCGGTCATAATCAGCCGATCATCATCGACGGTGTGACAGTTGTCGCCGGCAAGGAAGGCGCGCCTGCCTACGTGCCACGCACTGAAGTCGAAGTGGTTGCCGAGTGCACCAACCTTCCGGGTTGGGCCGGAGCGGCCGGAAATATCTTCGAAAAAGCCGCAACTGCACAGGTGGCGGGGCACTTTTCGAATCCCACGGACAAAGCCATCAAGATCAATGCCGTGTGGGAGCTCTGCGATTACGAAGGCGACCGCACGCTGGGCTCGAAAATCGAGAAGGCGATCGTCATCCCTCCCGGAAAAACCATCAGCGAAACTGCGGCCATGAAACTGACTGCGACCGGTTGCGTGCTTGCACGCGTCAGCGCCGTGAATCCCGAAAGTGGCGACGCCATCGATTACTCGGACCTTCCGCTCACCTCGCTGCCTTATCCGCAACACGCAACAAAGCCGGATTTTCGGGAACGTTTCGGCGGCTCGTTCGCCGGCCGCGAGCAGATGTTGCAGAAATATCAGCGGATCGGCTTCGGGTGGACGCGCTGGTTTCCCGAGACGAAGTGGCATTTTTTCCAACGCGAAAAAGACGCGCCCTTTGATTGGCATGACGCCGACTTCGACCTCGCCGCCCGGTATGGAGTCTCGCAACACGTCGTGTTATACGGCTGGCCTAAAGGACTGATGGATAACGAGCACAGCGGCCAGCCGCTCCCTCTCGACATGCGCTGGAGCACCGACGATGCAAAGTGGGAGAACCTCACCATCGAGACGGCATGGGATAAATACGTCAAAGCCGCAGCCGCCCATTTCAAAGGCAAATCGATCGTCTTCGAGATCGAGAACGAGCCGGAATTCGATCGCTGGGATAAATTCAAAACCGAATACGCCAGATTCACCATTCGCACGGCGCGCCAAATCCGCGCCACGGATCCGCGCGCGAAGATCATGGTCAACAATGTTTATGGCGTGCCCAGCAGTTTGAACGCCGAGTTTTTCCGCCTCGGCGGGCTGAAGCATATCGATGTGATCTCCTGGCATGACTATCACGAGGGCTGGCTGGCCGACGCGACGACGATCAAGCGCATGCGGCAAAACATGGACGAGGCCGGCGGCAAAAACGTGGAGCTGTGGTTCAACGAAGGCTGGGCCTTTACCAACACCGCGGTCGATGAACCCATCGCCTGCACGCATCTCACCAGCGCGCAAAGCACAAATGCCATCATGGACAGCGTGGCCGAGATGACCATCGCCGGCCAGGAAAAGACGATTCTCTTTCACACCGGCTACGAGGACCACGGGCAGAGCTTTTGGGACTACTCAGGGCCGGGCACACTCCTGTGGGATTGGTATGGCTATCCCCTGCCGCTCGTCGCCGCATGGAATGTCATGACCCACCACATCGGTCTGAGTGAACGCGTCGACTTCGTTCGCCCGCCTGGCGCGAACCTCGCCATCTTTCAGGATCTGCGAAATGGCCGTGGAGTTATCGTGGCGTATGCCGATCGCGAAGCGAAAGAGGATGTGGTGGTGCAGCTGCCCTTCACCGGCTTGGTCGTCGAGGACATCATGGGAAATGCGATGCCCGTCTTTGTTCCGCCGCCAAACGCGCTGGCCGTCGGCGGCGGGCACATTCCCACCGTTGTCTTGAAAAAGAGTGGCAGCCCCGTTTTTATTTACGACGGCGCAGGCCAGCGCTCCGGAAAGGAATTCGCGGAGATGCTCGCTCAGGACGACCGAAAGAATGCCGGCTTTGTGACCCAATCGGCTGGATCTTCACGATGGACCTTGCCGCCAACCTGGGACGGCAAGACAAAGGGCGAAACCGAGGGGAGCATCGCCAGCGCCAATGGCAAGCCTGTCTGGAAGCTCGAACAGCTCTGGCCCGATGACTGGAAACAACGCGCCAATTTCCGCCCGATGACCTGGACGGGAACGGATTGGAACGTAAAGGAAGGCGGCTTCGGTGGACAGCCAGGCGCCAGCCTGAAAGACGGCGCGCTGAATTTCGGCACCCGCGCGCCCCACGGCCCAGACAACGATCGCCATCTGCGCACAGCCGGCGTGACCTTCGTTGCCCAGGGCCCCGGCGTCTACGCGCTTCACGGAAGCGTCGCCGCGCATATGTGGGACAGCGGCAACAAGACCACCCTGCATCTCTTGAAAAAGACCGCGGCAGGCGTCGAGAAAATCGGCGATGTTACGATTCCCAATAACAGCGAGACCACCCTCGAAGGCCAAAGCTTCACCCTGGCCGCGGGTGAGGAACTCACCTTGCTTCCACAGATCGACGGCATGTTTGCCGGCGGCGATTGCAAGCTGAAGGGCTTTTCCATTTCGCTCGGCGACAAGCCATCCCCGCTGGTTGAATTCGGCTACAAGCTGCCCGCTGTCTGGGAGGGCAAAACAAAAGGAAGCGTGGACGGCAATCCGATCACGGCCAATGGCCAGCCCATCTGGCGTCTCGATCGCCTCTACCCTGGAGACGCCATCATCGCGGCAAATTACGGTCCTCTCGTCTGGGGCAATGGCCAGTGGGTCGCGCCCGACCACTCTCAAGGCGGACATCCCAGCGCGCAGGTCGCCGACGGAAAAATCACCATGGGCGCGCTCGGGCCGTGGGGCGGCAACGATTTCAACTACCCGAAAATCCCCGTCCTCGTTTTCATTGCGCCGAAAAACGGCGTCTACCACATCCTCGGCCGAGCCAGCTGCAAACCCTGGGAAGGAGACGCCAAAACCTTTCCCCTCTCCCTGCGCAAAAAAGATAGCCAGCGCGCCGCCGAAATCACTGCCATGCAACTCCCGCGCGATGGCGCGTCCATCCCGATCGACGCCAAAGTAGAACTCACCGCCGGCCACGAACTCCTCTTCGTGCCCATGATGCAGGATCTGCATAACAACGCCACCACCCTGACGTTGGAGGGATTGACGATTTCACTGACAGAGAAATAGCGAATCTTTTCGATCGGAATCCAGCGATCCACTCAATTTGGTCACAACCCTTCGTGTCTAGCGAGCGTTTTCACGCTGTCTCCCCCGCGATGATCTGGTTCAATCGCGCGATGTCTTTTGGATTCGGGCCCCCAACTCCCATTTCGCGCATACGTTCATGATGCTGGCGGATACGCTCCAGAAACGCAGGCAACAATGCGCTATTGTACTCTGGCGCGGTTGCCACCGCGATGATGTATTGCTCGCCAGACCGACTGTGAATGGTTACGCGCCCATGTTGTCGGCAGGACTCGAGCACCCGAGCTACATTCCGTTTCATATCGCTTACCGTAAATGAATCGGGCAAGCTCTCTGCCGTCGCCTTCACAGAGCGCTTTTTCCCACGATCAGTTTTCGCTTTTGCAGCCGCGTTCAAGTCGACAATTTGATCGACATGGGGTAAAAACGCAAGCCCCTCCCGGTTCGCGTTCCAAGGCCAGCCGTCTCGCCAGCCAGGCTCAGCTTTGAACAAAAGGAACACATCACCGCCCTGTACGATCGGACAGTAGGAACAATCGGTCCAGGCTCGTAGGAATGTTCCGTCGACCGAGCAGCGCCACGCGCTGCCGCGACGACTTCCCCCTCAAAATGAACACTTCCAAGATCGCCCTCTCCGGGCTTTTCCTTACGACTTGGCTCGCTTCCGCCCACGCCCAGTTCGCCAACTACATCACACGCAACGTCGATCAGCTCTATGACGGCAGCGCGCCCTTTCGGTTCATCTCGTACAATGGCGGAACTTCCGTCAGCAATTACGCCGGGTGGGAAGCTTCCGAGCAGGAGGATTTTTTCTATTCGGTGCAGCAACTCGGCGGCACGGTCGTGCGCTTCATGCCGCCCTACCACGCCGGCACGGCGACCACGGCGGACGATGCGCTGATCACCGGGTACTCCGGCGGTCAGCTCCAGTACAACGAGCTGAATTGGCGGAAGATCGACAAGGCCATGCAGCTCGCGCAGCAGTATGGAATTCGCATCATCATCCCGACGCTCTTCAACCACAGCGCGGATGGCGACTCGACGACGTGGTCGGGCTACGTGGGGAAGACATCGAGTGATTTCTATAATTGCGACGTCACCGCACTGTCGGCCTACAAGCAGTTTTTGAGTTGGTGGGCGAATCGGACCAACTACTACACGGGCGTACAGTACAAGAACGACAAGACCATCCTCTGCTGGGAGACTGGCAATGAACAGCCCAGCACCGCCGGCACTTGGGTGGCGAACATCGCCGCCTACACCAAGAGTATCGATCCGAATCACCTCGTAATGGACGGCCGCAAAGGCGTCTACGCGGATGGATTGAGCAACGCCAATGTGGACATTGTGTCTCAGCACTACTACTGGCTGAATCCCACCTCCACCTTGCAAACCGACTGGAACACCGCCAAGGGAAAGAAGGCCTTCATCTCCGGCGAATTCGGCTTTATCAACAATGGCGCCTTGAAGGACTTCGTGCAGGCGGTCGACACCACCGGCATGAGCGGCGCCTTGTTTTGGATTCTGCAGCCACACTCCGACTTCGGCGGCTTCGTCGAGTGGTCCTGCGATCAATCGGATCAGTATGATTTCCAAGGGTGTCGATGGCCGGGCTTTGCCAGCGGGAACGGCTTCGCGGAGACCGCCGACCTCACGGCCTTACGGGCGGAAGCCTACGCCATCCGCGGGCTTTCCGTGCCTGCCGTCGCCGTCCCGGCCGCGCCGACGAATCTGCGGATCTACGAGCCGAACGTGCCGATGCTTTCGTGGCGCGGCTCGACGGGGGCCAGCGGGTATAATATCCAGCGTGCAACCAGCGCGAGCGGCCCGTGGACCACGATCGCAACGAACGTTTCCGATGCGGTCGCCCCTTCCAAATCGTATTGGCACGAATCGCAATACCCCGCTTACAACGATGGCCCGGCGCTCTTCAGCGACACGACTGCGGCGCTGAATACCACCTATTTCTATCGCATCACGGCTGCCAACGCTTCCGGCACATCTGCCGCCTCCAATATCGTGACGACAAACGTCCAGCGCCTGGCGATCATCGATGAATTGGCCGATTTCACCAAGACCGCATCCCACAGCAGCAATCTGGGGCTGGAGGCCGGCTTCTGGCGCGAGCATCGGGACGACCGGGATCGCGTGATGAGCACCGACGGAAACGCCGGTTCCATCGTCTATTCTGTCCCGCAGGACATGGTAAAGTTTTACTTCGAGGCGATGCCGACAACGACTTCGATCACCGGCACTTACCTGAACCTGACCGTCACCACTTCCAAAGACAACGTCACCTACACGCCGATCACCTGCAACAAAACGAGTTATACCTCAACTCCGTACGGCGCCGCTTTTCAACGCACGCCGTTTAACATCTACCGCGCCTCGACCCAAATCCCAGTCGGCACGCGCTATCTGAAAATTCAGCTGAACGACAGCGCCGTGGAGATCCTCCGCGCCGAGGTGGAATATGGCGCCTCCACGCCCTTTCAGGTCAACGCTGAAGTCGAAGACCTCCGAGTCGCCACCAGCAGCGGCGATTTGAACTCCCCGTTCAACGAGACGGCAGCGAGCAGCGGAGCAGCCGTGACCTACAATTCCAACGGCGTTGGAGATTTCGTGGTTTACCGAGTCTACGTGCCGTCGGCCGGAACGTATGACGTCAGCACCACCTTCAAGAAAGGCCCTAATCGCGGCGTCTGCGGTCTCTCGATCGCCAGTTCACAGGACGGGATCTATGTGAATGCGGGCAACCAGAGCACCGATCTCTACTCTGCAAGCCTCGCGTACGTCGCCATTGATGAGGGAACGGTGAATTTCAGCGCCGCCGGAGATTACTATTTCAAATATACAGTCACGGGGAAAGATGGATTTTCGTCTGGGTGGCTGATGTATTTCGATGTGATTACCATTCATTGAGCAAACTCGAACGCTGCGTCGCTTGCCACCAGTGGCGCAGCGTGCCCGGGCCGACCGCATTTGATGGGCCTCGAACCTCCAATTAACAATCAATAACCAGCTCATTTCCAGCCCTCGAAAAACAGGCTAAACAAACGATACAAACCTACTTTACCGAAAGACGAATGATATCTCCCGCCTTGATCGTATGGCTTGCGCAATTTACGGCGAGCACCGCAAGCGGCGACTTGAACTCTCCGTTTAGCGAGACGGCGACGAGAAGCGGAGCGGCAGCGACCTGCAATTCGAACGGTGTCGAAGATTTCTTGGTCTGCCGGGATTATGTGCCAATGGCCGGAACGTTATATTTCTTCACGCAGCGCCTCGATAACGAGCTGCATGGCTTCCTTTTTTGGAATCTCGAGCACGTCCATTACCACGGGCCATAGCAGCATTGCGCCGATTTCCGCGTCGCGACGAAGTTTACCTATCGCAACTCTTGGCGCAACTCCTGAAGCCAGGGAGTCCCGAAGCATCGACGCCATTTGCGCCCTTGAATAACGCGGCATGCTCATAATCTATTTCACCACATCATAAATGGCTCGTTTTGCGAGTAATATTGCGGCATCGACAATACATGATCCCTAAGGTCCACAAGCGAAGGGTATTGCAGCTTTCGCCCCGTCGCTATCTGAAATTGACGCTCGTAGTAGCGCGCCGTAACCTCAGCTTGATAATTTGTAGCAACACGGTTCGCCAAACCATCCAAAACATGCGTACCCTCATGCACCGCATCACCGAATATAGCATCAGCTCGACTCGCCCTAAGGTAGATATTCGATTTCACGGAAAAGCCATTGTAATTTGGATCAAACATTACATTAAACGCTCGATCCCCGAGTATACTCACCTTAATCGCACCCGAGTTAATACCGCTAGCAACACGCGAAGCCTGAGGGGTTGTGCCGTCCAAGACACCTGCTATTTCAGATTTACTAATCCATGAGGTCGAAACGGATTGCGAGTCTCCCGTCCCCATTATTGACGCCATTCCCGGCTTAGGCATTTCTGCGCCGCTTTCCGCCGTCAACATAACACTCTCGCCC
>OUNM010069504.1_pt1 | contig 56124 bp, 55 predicted proteins | sample 1769961 | NCBI WGS metagenome assembly OUNM01 (sample SAMEA3914820, study PRJEB12502) | metagenome | biome: forest; material: soil | place: USA | collected 2012-03-12 | depth 0.3 m
AACACGCAATTGGCCGTCGCCTATTGCCTTTCGCACCCACAATGGCGTTTAAGCGTCCAAACGCACAAATATCTCGGCCTGCCCTGACGGATAAGGCGCTCGACTTGGTGACAGGGTCGTTGCGCTAGAGCCTCCCAGGCCTAGTCAAAAGAAGTCACTGATGAAGCCCGTCTTCGAGATCACGAAGGCTGCGTTTTTCGACGCCGCCCATTTCATTGAGCAAGGTCCGTCCGACCACCGGTACCGCAAGCTGCACGGCCACTCGTTCAAGGTGGAGGTCAGCGTGCGCGGAGAGATGCAGGAGGCCGGCTGGGTCGCCGACCTCGACAGCCTGGACGGCGCGCTGAAGGCCGTCGCGGCCGAGCTGGACCACGGCCTGCTGAACGACAAGCCGGGCCTGGAGACCCCGACCCTGGAGCGCCTGTGCCTCTATTTCGCCGAGCGTCTGACGGGGCCGTTCCCGGGCCTGTCGCGCGTGGTGCTGTCGCGCCCGACGATCGGCGAGAGCTGTTCGCTGGCGCTGTAGTTTGAGCTCTCCTCCCCCGTTGGGGGAGGTGGCCCGCAGGGCCGGAGGGGGCAACTCGGCGTAGGCCGGATTAGCCCCCTCAGTCGGCTTCGCCGACAGCTCCCCCAAAGGGGGAGCAGATACCGCTCTATTAGTCCTTGTCCGAATGCCCGGGCGTGATCGCCCGGCCGGTGGCCATAACGGCATGGCCGCCCAGCTTGGCGGCGCCGCCGACGGCTGCGCCGGTGACGCCGATGGCGGTGCCGGCCACCGCGCCCACGGCGGTGGCGACGCAGCCCGTCTGCGAGAGGGCGATGACGCCCAGGACGGCGGCGACGGGCGCGAGGCGGCGGAGGGTCATGGCAAAGCTCACAAAACGCTGTTCAGCCTGTTTTAGCCCGCCAATCGTTTAAATTCTGCGCGTCCGTTCGTCGCGGCGTTCCGCGCGGCGCTTGTCGCGGTCGAAGTCGTGGTCCGCCGCCAGCTGCAGCGCCTGGCGCTGGAAGCGGGTGACGAGGCCGGACCTCGTCGCACGGACCCTGATGTCCTCGGCCGAGCCGGGCGGTCCGGCGGCGCGGATGGTCCAGCGGATGAACATCTCGCCGTCGGGCTCGGTCGTGGAGCTCCTGGGCGGGCCGAAGCGCTCCAGGGCTTCGCTCACGGTCTGGGGATCGTCTGCAGCCATGGCGGGTCTCCTGAGTTTGTACGCCTCAGGATTGTTGCGCGCGAAAGCGTCGCCGTCCAGTGGTGGGCTACCAGGCGGCCGGATCGCGCATCTTCACCAGGCGGCGTTCGACGCGCATGACCTTGCCCTGGCGGTCCACCTCGACCGTCGTCAGGTCCATCGTGGCCAGCACGCTGTCACGCGGCGCGGCCCAGCGCAGACGCTCGCCGCCGTCCGGCGTGGCCACACGCGCGGCGGGCGCGCCATAGCGGGCGAGGGCTTCGTCGCGGCTGGTCGGGGCGGGGTCGGCCGAGGCCAGGGCGGCGGCGGCGGCGAGCAGGGTGACGACAAGCACGGCGGTCTCCCGTCAGGATCTACGTCCTGCGAGTGTGGGCCCAGCTCGTCTCGTCGTCCAGATAGGCGGTGTTCTTGTCCTCGGCCCGGCGCCAGGGGCCGTTGTGGCGCGGATCGTCGCGACGGCGGCGGTCGGGACCGAAATAGGTCTCGGTGCGCACGAACGGGCGCGGGTTCTCGATCAGCAGGGTCAGGCGGTGAATGACGCCGCGCGCGGTCACCGGCTTGGCCAGGAACTCGTTGACCCCGGCGTCGCGCGCCTCGTGCACGCGGCGCTCGGTCGAGTGGCCGGTGATCATCACGATCGGGGCGAACGGGTTGGGGCTGTCGGGCGAGCGGCGCAGCAGGTTGACGAAGTCGATGCCGTCCAGGCCCGTCATCGTCAGGTCGGTGAACACCACGTCGATCGCGGTGGTCCGCATGATCGCCAGCGCCTCGGCGCCGTCCATGGCCTCGAACACGTGCCGCACGCCGATGGCCCGCAGGATCTCGATCAGCAGGATGCGCATGTGCTGGTTGTCGTCGACCAGCAGGATCTTCAGGAGGTCGAACCGCACGCGCTCAGCCCCTCCGCATCGCGCAAACGCATCGCAACCATGGCGTGTGCTCTTCGCGCGCCAGGGGATACGCTAACCGGAGCCATACGCCTGCAAACGTGTGCAGGTCAACCGAAAACCGAACCAAATCAGTGGTAAGACCACCGGGGCCGGGTTCTTTGATCTAGGTCAAATCTTCGCGCCCAGGGCGAACGCGCCGCCGCCGGTCTGGGCGCGATGGCGCAGGAAGGCGTCGGCCAGCACGCAGGCGGTCATGGCCTCGACCACGGGCACGCCCCGGATGCCGACGCACGGATCGTGGCGGCCCTTGGTGCGCAGGTCGACCTCCTCGCCCGCCTCGTTGACCGTCTGGCGCGGCACCAGGATCGAGGAGGTGGGCTTGAAGGCCACGCGCGCCACCACCGGCTGGCCGGTGGAGATGCCGCCCAGGATCCCGCCGGCGTGGTTGGTCAGGAACACCGGCTGGCCATCCTCGCCCAAGCGCATGGCGTCGGCGTTGTCCTCGCCGGTCAGGGCGGCGGCGGCGAAGCCTTCGCCGATCTCGACGGCCTTGGCGGCGTTGATCGACATCAGCGCGGCGGCCAGCTCGGCGTCCAGCTTGCCATAGAGCGGCGCGCCCCAGCCGGCCGGCACGCCTGTGGCCTCGACCTCGACGATCGCCCCGGTCGAGGAGCCGGCCTTGCGGATCTTCTCCAGGTGCTCTTCCCACACCGGCACGATGGCGGCGTCGGGCGACCAGTAGGGGTTCTGTTCCGTCTGCGCCCAGTCCCAGTTGTCGCGATTGATCGCGTGCGGACCGATCTGGGTCAGGGCGGCGCGGATGGTCACGCCGGGGATGACCAGACGCGCCACGGCGCCGGCGGCGACCCGCGCGGCGGTCTCGCGCGCCGAGCTGCGCCCGCCGCCGCGATAGTCGCGCACGCCGTACTTGGCGAAATAGGCGTAGTCGGCGTGGCCCGGGCGGAAGGCCTGGGCGATCTCGCTGTAGTCCTTCGAGCGCTGGTCGGTGTTCTCGATCATCAGGCTGATCGGCGTGCCGGTCGTGCGCTGGCCGTTCGAGCGCTCGTCCTCGAAGACGCCCGACAGGATTTTCACCGCGTCCGGCTCCTGGCGCTGGGTGACGAACTTGCCGTTGCCCGGGCGGCGCTTGTCCAGGAACCCCTGCAGCATCTCGGCGGTCAGGGCGATCCCGGGAGGGCAGCCGTCGACGACGCAGCCGAGCGCCGGGCCGTGGCTTTCGCCCCAGGTGGTGACGCGGAACAGGTGACCGAAGGTGTTGTGCGACATGGGCGGGCTTCTAGCGGAAACGCGAAGCGTGGGCAAAGCGCGCAAGGCGTCGCCGTGAAGCTCTGCAATACTCGCATGAATCGCATATGGCTGTAATAAATCTATAGATTGTATTTCAGGGAATGTCTGGTACGGTTGAATCCGGCGTCGGTCCCCGAAAACGGGGCGCGCTTATCACTCACGAAAAACGATGGGAGAACGCAGATGACCGGTGGTGTGGCCAATTTTCAGGGTGACTGCGGTGAGTGCTCCGACCGGGGCAAGTACAACACCGCGACCTGCGTCGGCGGCATGCAGGTGGGCCAATCGGCGACGGTGAACGGCAACTCGCCGCAGAACTGCGTCGTGGCCAACGACCATGGCACAGTGTTCGGGATCGAGCTTCTGGCGAACGCCGGCTTCTACAGCTATCAGGTCCGCGTCGACGCCCAGGGTCCCAGCGGCGCCTTCAGCGGCTCGATGTACCTGGCCTTCGAGGACGAGACGCACGACGTCTACTACCTCAGCATCTTCGCTTCGCGGCGCGAGTCCCACACCGTGTCGTTCAACAGCAGCAACCCGAACATCATCGCGATCTACTGGAGCGACTACAGCTTCACGGTGAAGAACGGCGACTCGGCCCGCGCCAAGGCCGACTTCAAGGTGCTGAGCCCGGCCTGATTGGGTCTGGCGCCGGCGGCGGAGGCGCGACCTCCGCCGTCTAGGGCTTGCCAAGTCCAGCAAGGCATTGAGGCTTCTCAGAAGCCTTGCCTTCCTGGGCCTTGTGCCCAGGACCCAGGGTTCAGGAGCTGCTGAGCAGGAATTTTACGCTCGGCCAAACCGCCGTTAAGATCCCGCAAGCCGAGTTCGCCACAGGCATGGGTCCTGGGCACAAGGCCCAGGAAGGCAAGGGTATTTGGCGTTGATCGTCGATCCAACCTACCCCCGCACCTTCGCGGCGTCCGCCAGATAGAGCTCCAGGTTCGTCCAGCCCGAGCCGTCCTTGGCCAGCGCCGCACCATCCGATGCCTTCTTCGGATCCAAGCCGTGGGCCTTTTCCCAGGCGTCCGGAATGCCGTCGCCGTCGCTGTCCTTGGCCGGCTTGCCCGCCGGCAGCGCCGGCCAGCCGCCCACCTCGACCTGGTTGTCGATGACCTTGCCGGTGCGCGTCTTCACGCCCTCGATGATCCGCTTGTCGACGGGGTCGCGCCACACCGAGGCGCCGGCGTCGGCCAGGATGCGCGCGTAGGCCTTGTCGGCCGGCTCGGGCGTCACCGGCGCCACGTCGACCGGCGCGGCCAGGCGATAGCCGGCGGGCTCGGGAATGGTGAAGGTCACGAGACTCCACGGATCGGCGGGCGTGACGCCGTCCATGCTGTTGCCGGCGAAATAGGCCTTGGCCAGCGTGTCGCTTTCCTTGAAGGCGAAGCGCTTCTCGGAGTTCGGCCCGGGGATGTAGGTGTTGTCGACGAAGTTGTAGGCCGACAGGGTCGCCGTGTCGGCGTTGTAGCCCGCCCGGTCGTGGCCCCAGTTGTAGAAGACGTTCGAGCGGAAATCGAAGAACGCCCCGACGGGATCCTTGTCCGGCCCGTCATAGTTCCCCGGCCGCGGCGCGCGGGCCATGTGGTTGGCCCACAGATTGTGGTGGAAGCTGATCCTGCTGCCCCGCCCGCCGCGGATCAGGCTGCCATAGCCGTGGTCGCCCTTGACGTGGATCGAGTGGGCCAGGCTCTCGCCGATGATCGACCACTGGACGGTCAGGTCATAGAAGCCCTGATCGGGCTTGTCGTAGCGGGCCGAGGCCGACAGGGTCTCGTCCACCGACCAGCTGGCCGAGACGTGGTCCAGGATGATGCGATGGCCGGCCGCGATCCAGATGGCGTCGCCCTCGACCTTGCTGTCCGAGCCCAGGCGCGAGCGGATGAAGCGGATCACCACGTCGTCGGCGGCCACCACCAGGGTCTGGTCGCGCAGGGTGATCCCGCCGCCGGGCGCGGTCTGGCCGGCGATGGTGAGGCGGGGGCTGGTGATCTTCAGCGTCGACTTCAGTTGAATGGTGCCGGCCACATCGAACACCACGGTGCGCGGCCCCTTGGCCTCGATCGCGGCGCGCAGGGAGCCGGGGCCGGCGTCGTCGAGATTGGTGACATGGATCACCGCCCCACCGCGCCCGCCCTGGCTGAAGCGGCCCGCGCCCTCGGCCCCGGGGAAGGCCAGGACGTCGGCGGCGAAGGCGGGCAGGGCGACGCCCGCCGCCAAGGTCAGGGCCAGGGCGCCGGCGGTGCGGCGAAGATGGCGGTCGAGCATGTCCGTCCCCGAAAGCGGCGACGTCGTTCGCGTCGCCTTCAGGGACGAAAATGGCGGGTGGCGCCGGCTTTGTCCACCGGTGTCATTTTCCTGGTGGGCGGCGTCAACCACCCTTCGTCATGACGTCCAGCACGAGATTGGGTGAGTGGCCTTTGCGGTAGTTGGTGGTCCACAGCTCTTCGATGCCGCCCTTGGGCAGGGCGGTGGGGTCGAAACCCGCAGGCGCGGGCTTGCCGTTAAGCAGCACCACGACGCCAGGAGCGTGCAGGTTGCCGCGTATGCTGACCTTGCCGCGATAGACCCGACGGTGACCTTGGTCGGCGGTCGGCTTGCCATAGGTCTCGATGGAGTCGGAATAGATGATGAAGTTCAGGCCGTGGTCGGCGTCGACGATCGTCTTGCTGCCATCGCCGTTGAAGTCCGCCTGCTGGGCCAGCGCCACACCGCCGGCGACGGCGACGGCCAGGGCCAGCAGGCTGGCCAGGCCCAGCGTCGCCTTGCGCAGAGCCCCGGCGGGCGAGCGCGGCGTGGTGATGGCTTGCAGGCGGGTCTCCGTCGGCTTGCGGCCCTTGCCGGTGAAGGTGGGCGAGAAGGTCGGGGCGGCGCGGGTGCGCAGCACCTCGATCAGCGCCTCGGCGTAGTTGCGGCGCACCTCCGGCGCGGCGCCGTCCAGGGCCAGGGCGTCGCAGGCCTCCTCGCGGATCGCGGCGGCGCGGGCGCGCAGGCGCGCATAGGGCGGGACCATCCAGAAGAGGCCGCCCAGCAGGTGCTCGGCCAGCAGCCGCCAGTTGTCGCCACGCTTCAGGTGCGCCAACTCGTGGGCGCAGATCGGAACCAGCCGGTCGATAGCCAGGCGTTCGACCAGCTCGGCCGGCAGCAGGATGACGGGCGTCAAGAGGCCCGCCAGCAGCGGCTGGTCGATCTGGTCGCTGATCTTCACCTCGGGCCGGCCGGTGTCCATGCGGCGCGCGGCGGCGCGGACGGCCAGGGACAGATCCTGCGAGACCGGACGCGCGTCGCGCACGATGCGGCGCAGCTTGGCGCGGCCGATGATCTGGCGCACGCCGGCGGTCGCCAGGCCGCCCAGGGCGCCCAGGATCAGCACCGCGCCGAAGGTCTCGACGCCGTTGAAGCCCGACATCACTCGGACGCTGGCCTCGTTCATCGCCGCCCCCACCTGGGCGACGGCCTGCGAGGTCTCGAGGGCGCGATAGACCGGCGCGGTCGTCTCGCGCGGCAGGGCCGAGACGCCGGCCATCAGGGCCAGCACGGTCGGGGGCAGGGCGATGGCGCGGCTCCAGGCGCGCGAGCGGGGCGCGGGATCGCCGGTCAGGCCGTCGGCCGCCTTGCCCAGCAGCCAGCCCAGGCCGCTGGCGGGCCAGGCGGCCAGCAGGCCCAGGGCGGTGGTGGCGAAGAAGGCGTTCATGGGCTCCTCCTCACTTGGTCCAGGGATTGGTGTCGCTCCGCACGGTCACGGCGAAGCTCACCTTGGGGTCGGCTTTGGCGTCGACGACCTTCAGCTGGCGGATGGCGTCGGCGGCCAGGTCGCGGGGGACCCTCACGCGCACGGCCGGCTGGCCGTCGACCTTCACGGCGACCGACGAGGTGTCGGTGGTGACGGTGACGCGATTGAAGACCTTGGTCCGCGCGACGGTCATGACGCGCTCGCGATCCTCGGCCGCCGCGTCGGTCTGGGTGCGAGCGATGGCGGCGGTGCGCACGGCGTCCAGCGCGGCGGCGCTGGGGACACGGGGCTGCGGATTGGGCTGAGGATTCGGATGCGGGTTCGGGTGGGGATCGGGATGCGGATCCGGGTGCGGGCTGGGGCCGCGCCCCATCGGAGCCGGCGGCAGCGGCGGCAACGGCGAGGTCGGGGCCAGACCGGCCATCGGCGCCGGCGGCTTGGGCGGCAGCGGTGAGAGCGGCGTCTGCAACGGCGACAGGCTGGCGGCCGGCGCGGCGGGAGCGGCTTCCAGGGCCGGCGCGGCTTCAGCGGCGGGCGCGGGCTCGGCCGTCATCGGCGCGGCGGGCGCGGCGGCCAGAGCGGTTCGGGCCGGGACCGGTGCGATCGTGGCGACCGCCTGGGTCACCGGGCCAGCGTCCTGCGCGGCCTGCGCCTGGACGAGCGCGATCTCGGGCGGGGTCAGCTTGCGGGCCTGGTCGGCCAGGGCCAGGGAGCCCGCGCCAGTGGCCGCGACCAGCACGCCGCCCAGCACGCTCGCCACGCCCAGGCGGCCCAGCGAGGCGCCGTCGCGCGGCTCCAGGATCGCCGATAGCCGCATGGAAGCGAGGTTTTTGCCGCGACCCGTGAAGGCCGATTGCGCGGAGGGCGCAGCGTTCAGGCGCAAGGCCTCGACCAGCACGCGGGCATAGTCGCGACGGGCCTCGGGGGCGGCGTCGGCCAGGGCCGCGCGGTCGCAGACGGCTTCGCGCGCCGCCAGCATCCGGGCGCGCAGGGCGCCGACCGGCGGGGCGATCCAGAAGAGGCCGGCCAGGGCTTCCTCGGCCGGGATGCGCCAGTTGTCGCCGCGCTTCAGGTGGGCCAGCTCGTGGCCGCAGACCAAGGCGAGCTTGCGGGCGTCGGCGCTGTCGACCAGGGCCTGGGGCAGCAGGATCACCGGACGCCGGGCGCCGGCCAGCAGGGGCTCGGTGACGGCGGCGCTGATCCGCACCTGCGGGGCGCGCACGCCCAGGCGGCGGGCGGCGTGGCGGACGGCTTCGAGCAGGGCGGGGTCCTGGCAGGGCGCGGCCTCGGCGCGGATCTTCGCGAGGCGACGACGGCCATGGTTCCAGCGCGCGCCACGGATCAGCAGGCCAGAGGTGGCCAGGCCGATGACGCCCCAGGCCAGCGAGGCGGTCAGGGCCGGCGACGGCGTCCAGGCCGGCGCGGCGGCGGGGGCGTCGACCAGCTCGGCCACGGCCATCCGCGCAGGACCCGGAACGGCCGTCGGCGCGGTCGGCGTCGGGGCCAGGGTCAGGGCCACAGTGGCGGCCAGGGCGCCGGCGGGCAGGGCGTAGGCCAGGCTCCAGGCGGCGGCGCGCGGGCGAGGATCGGCGGTCAGGCCGTCGACCACGCGGCCTAGGCCCCAGGCCAGCGCCCCGACGGGCCAGGCGGCCACGAGGCCGAGCGCGGTGGAGGTGAGCAGCGGGCTCATTGCTCGGCCTCCGGCTTGGCGGTGTTCAGCACCGCTTCCAGCTCTTCCAGCTCCTTGGCCGACAGGATCTGGCTGCCGGCGAAGGCCGAGGCCGGCAGGCGGCCGTCGATCTCGAGCAGGCCGCGCAGACGGTTCAGCACGCCGCCGATCACGTCGACCTTGCCGGTCTTGGCCTCATAGACCGCCAGGCCGTGCACCGACCGGCGATGCAGCAGGCCCTTGGCCACCATCCGCTCCAGTACGGTGCGGGTGGTCGAGGCGCTCCAGCCCAGTTCGGGCTCGATCAGGGCCTGTGCCTCGCGGGCGCTCATCGCGCCGCCGCGCCAGAAGGCCTTCAGGACTTCGAGTTCCAGGTCGGAGGGTTCGGGCATGGTCGGGCTTTCGCGATGTCATGAGTACGCTACAAATGTAACGAAGCGGCGTCAAGTGTGATGAACGGCGTTCTTCGCTTGCCGAACTCGATCTTCCATAGCATGCTATATAGCGAGCTATGGAAATGGAGGCGCGAGATGGAAGTCGATCTGCTGGCCGGGTTTGGCGTGGGGTTCCTGGGCAGCCGGCTCAAGCGGCTGGCCGAGCGGATGCAGGCCGACGCGGCCGAGGTGGCGCGCGCGTTCGACCTGCCGGTGCAGCCGGCCCAGATGTCGCTGCTGATGACCATCCGTCTGCACGGTCCCATCGCCGTCGGCGAGCTGGCCGAGCGCCTGCAGCTGGCTCAGCCCACCGTGACGCGGGCGCTGGGCGTGCTGGAAACCGAAGGCCTGATCGAGACGCGCCGGGCGCCGGGCGACGGGCGCTCGCGCCGGCTGGCCCTGACTGAAAAGGGCGAGGCGGTGATGGCCCGCATCCAGACGGGTATGCTGCCCAGCATCGAGGCCGCCGCCGCCGAGCTGGTCGAGGGCCTGTCGGGCGACTTCATGCAGGGCTTGGCCAAGGTCGAGGCGCGGCTGTCGGAAAAGTCGCTGCTGTCGCGCATCCAGGACGCCGGCCCGGCGAAGATGTGGGCGCGCGACTTCTCCGACGACCTGGCCGAGGCCTTCCACCGGATCAATGCCGAATGGATCCAGTCGATGTTCGTGCTGGAGGAAAACGACGTCGCCATCCTGACCCGGCCGCGCGAGCTGATCCTGGACAAGGGCGGGGTGGTGCTGTTCGCCGAAACGCCGGAGCTGGGTGTGGTCGGCACCTGCGCCCTGATGGCCTCGAAGGACGGCTGGTTCGAGCTGACCAAGATGGGCGTGCTGGAAAGCGCTCGCGGCCTGAAGGTCGGCGAGTTCCTGCTGGCCAAGACCCTGGAGCGCGCCGCCAGCCTGGGCATCGACAAGCTGTACCTGCTGACCAATACCAAGTGCGCGCCGGCCATCCACCTCTATGAGAAGCTGGGCTTCGTGCACGACGCCGAGATCATGCGGCTGTTCGGGGCGCGGTATGAGCGCTGCGACGTGGCGATGTCGTTTGCAGGCAAGGCCGGCTGACGGAGCCTCTTGGCAGGGTGTTTCATTTCGGGTTACAAGTGTAAATCGAAATGCTTCCGGGAATGAGAGCGCCATGATGGCCGAAGGCTTCCACGTCGAAAAGGTCAAGGTCGGCGAGCCGACGCGCGGCTGGCGGATCTGGGTGCTGGGCGTCGTCGTCGTGACGGCGCTGATCGTCCTGCCGATCGTCCACATCGCGATCCGCGCCCGTCAGGCGGAGACCGCCGCCCAGGACGCATACTGGAAGGTCGACGGCCCGGCCTGCCAGCCGCTGGCCCCGGAGCGCTTCGCCGGCGTCTCGACCCCGCCGACGGTCACGACCTATGACGGGACGACCTATCAGCGCCACGGCGGCGCCATCACCTGCACCCACCGCGTGGAGAAGATCGGTGGCTTGGAGGTGCGCTCGCCGGTCTGCAAGTTCTCCTCGCCCGACTACCTGTCGGTGACCTCGAACGGCCAGCAGACCTATTACGACCTGACCATGGGCCGCGCGGCCAGCGTGGGCGTGGTCAATGGCCAGGTGCGCTGTGCGGTGACAGGCAAGTTCGAGATGTAGCGGTCATGCTGGCGCTTTTCTTGAGCTTGGCCGGCCTCGGCGGCGGGCCTCCACCCGCGCCGCATTGGGGCGCGCTCACCATCTCGGGCGGCGGCTTCGTCGCGGACGAGGAGCGGTGGGTGTTCGATAGGGTCGGCCCGGCCGACGATGAGCGGCTGGTGGTCACCCGAACCGCGTGGAGCCGACTTGTCCGCAAGCCGCCGCGGACCCAGGTGGCCGACAGCGCCACGTGTCCGGTCCTGAAGACGCAGGTCGCCAGGCTTGAGGCCGTCTCCCGCGCCCGGCCCAAGGGACCCGTGCCCTTGGAGACGGTCTACTACGATCTCGACATCCCGGAAGGGCGGCCCTTGCTGAACGTGGCGGGACCGCTGCGCCTTCATGCGGAGAACAGCGGAGCGCCGGTTGCGCGCTGGGCGATCGAGACGACGCGGAGGCTGGAAGGCTGCTGGAGCGAACGTCCTGGCCCGCTCGCCGGCTAATCCACCTTGGCCAGCACCGCCCGGATCGTCTCCACCATCCGGTCGATATGGCTCTTTTCCAGGATCAGCGGCGGCGACAGGGCGATGATGTCGCCGGTGACGCGGATCAGCAGGCCCTCGTCGAAGCAGGTCTCGAACACTTCCATGGCCCGCGCGGTCGGGGCGCCGGCGCGGGGCGAGAGTTCGACGCCCGCGATGATGCCGAAGTTGCGGATGTCGATGACGTGGCGGGCGTCCGCAAGCGAGTGCATGGCCTCCTGCCAGTAGTCTTCGATCGACGCGGCGCGGGCGAAGAGGTCGTCCTCGCGATAGGTCTCCAGCGTCGCCAGGCCGGCCGCACAGGCCAGCGGGTGGGCCGAATAGGTATAGCCGTGGAAGAGCTCGATCGGGGCGTCAGCGCCCTCCAGCATGGCGTCGTAGATCTGGGTCGAGGCCGCCACCGCGCCGCACGGGACGGTGGCGTTGGTCAGGCCCTTGGCCAGGCACATCAAGTCGGGCGTGACGCCGAAGCGGTCGGCGGCGAACGGGGCGCCCAGACGCCCGAAGCCGGTGATCACCTCGTCGAAGATCAGCAGGATGTCGTGCTTGTCGCAGATCGCCCGCAGGCGCTCGAGATAGCCCTTGGGCGGGACCAGCACGCCCGTCGAGCCGGCTACCGGCTCGACGATCACGGCGGCGATGTTGGAGGCGTCGTGCAGGGCCACGATCCGCTCCAGGTCGTCGGCCAGGGACGCGCCGTGCTCGGGCTGGCCCTTGGTCAGCAGGTTGCCCACGACGCCGTGGGTGTGGGGCAGGTGGTCGACGCCGGTGAGCAAGGACCCGAAATACTTGCGGTTGGTCGCGATGCCGCCCACCGAGATGCCGCCGAAGCCGACGCCGTGATAGCCGCGCTCGCGTCCGATCAGCCGGGTCTTGGTCCCCTTGCCCCGGGCGCGGTGGTAGGCCAGGGCGATCTTCAGGGCGGTGTCGACCGACTCCGAACCAGAGTTCGTGAAGAAGATGCGGTCGAGGCCTCGTGGGGTGATCTGCGCCAGGCGCGAGGCGAACTGGAAGGCCAGCGGGTGGCCCATGTTGAAGCTGGGCGCGTAGTCCATCTCGGCCGCCTGCTTCTGGATGGCCTCGCGGATGCGGGGGCGGTCGTGGCCTGCGTTGACGCACCAGAGGCCGGCCGTGGCGTCCAGCACCTCGCGGCCCTCGGGCGTCTTGTAGAGCATGCCGCTGGCCGACGAGAGCATGCGCGGATGGCTCTTGAACCGCCGGTTCGGCGTGAACGGCATCCAGAAGGCGTCGAGATCGTTGGCGCCGAAGTCGGGCATGGGGAGGGTCCTTACGCGAGCGCTTGCATTGTGATCGCAATTTCGTCTCTCTCGTAAAGAGGACTCTTTCATCCGACTTCCTCGGCGAAAGCCGGGGCCCAGATGGAGGAGCGTTGTGGTGGGTTCCAAGCACGCGGCGCCTATCCAATCAGCCAAGCGCTTTGGGATCTGGATCCCGGCTTTCGCCGGGAAGGTCGGAAGGAGAGGGGATGGCCGCAGTTCGAAAACCCCTCGCCGAATCCCCCGCCGTCCACGACCAGGTCTATGAGGCCATCCGCGAGGCCCTGATCACCGGCCGCATCGCACCGGGCAAGGGCGTGTCCTTGCGCAGTCTGGCCGCCGAGCTCGACGTCAGTCCCATGCCGGTGCGCGACGCCGTGCGTCGGCTGGTCGCCGAGCGGGCGCTGGCGATCAATCCGGCCAACAAGCGCCTGTCAGTCCCCTCGCTGACCGCCGACCGTCTGGAGCAGCTGGCCCTGGCCCGCCTGTGGGTCGAGCCGGAGCTGGCGGCCCGCGCCGCCGCCAACGCCGACGCTGGCCTGATCCGCCAGCTGCAGGCCATCGACTCCGATGTCGACGAGGCCCTGAGGCTGGGCGATGTCGACCGCTACATGAGCGCCAACCACGCCTTTCACTTCGCGATCTACGAGCGGGCCGGGGCTGAGGTGCTGGAGGCCATGGCCGGCGGGCTGTGGCTGCAGGTCGGGCCGTTCATGCGGGTGGTGTTCGGCCGCGTGGGCGCCAACGACCTGGCCGCCGACCGTCACGCCGAGGCGATCATGGCGCTGAAAACCCGGGACGCCGACGGCGCCCGCCGCGCCATCGCCGCTGATCTTTCCGAAGGCATGGACAAGATGCGCGCCGCCGTCGAGCTTGCGCCGTAAGTCGGATGCTTGACACTTCCGGTTCGCCGTAAAACTGTGATCACAATCAGTACGGATTTTCTCGCGTGACCCTGCCTGTCGACATCACCGAGCGCCTTTCCCGCCTGGAGCTGCCCAGCCGCGCGGTGATCGACGGCGCGCTGGTCGAAGCGGTGTCGGGCGCGACCTTCCACAACGTGTCGCCGCGCGACGGGCAGGTGCTGAACCTGGTGGCGGCCTGCCAGAGCGAGGACGTGGCCCTGGCCGTGTTCAGCGCCCGCACGGCCTTCGAGGACGGCCGCTGGCGCGACCAGGGTCCGCGCGCCAAGAAGAAGGTGCTGTTCCGCCTGGCCGAGCTGATGGAGCGCGACGCCGAGCAGCTGGCCCTGCTGGAGAGCCTGGACGTTGGCAAGCCGATCAGCGACGCCCGCAATGTCGACGTGCCGTTGGCGATCAACACCTGCCGCTGGTACGCCGAGGCGCTGGACAAGGTGTATGGCGAAGTCGGCGCCTCGCCGGCCGATCGCCTGAGCTATGCGGTGCACGAGCCGCTGGGCGTGATCGGCGCGATCGTGCCGTGGAACTTCCCGCTGCACATGGCGATGTGGAAGGTCGCGCCGGCCCTGGCCATGGGCAATTCGGTGGTCCTGAAACCCGCCGAACAGTCGCCGCTGACGGCGCTGAAGCTGGGCGAGCTGGCGCTGGAAGCGGGCCTGCCGCCGGGCGTGCTGAACGTGGTTCCAGGCCTCGGCGGCGTCGCTGGCGAAGCGCTGGCGTTGTCCAATGACGTCGACATGATCGCCTTCACTGGCTCGGGCCTCGTGGGCCGCAAGCTGATGGAATATTCGGCCCGCTCGAACCTGAAGCGGGTGAGCCTGGAGCTGGGCGGCAAGTCGCCCCAGATCGTCTTCGCCGACTGCCCGGACCTGGACGCCGCCGCCCAGGCTGCCGCCTGGGGCGTGTTCTATAACCAGGGCGAGGTCTGCACCGCCGCCTCGCGCTTGCTGGTCGAGGCCTCGATCAAGGACGCATTCCTCGAGAAGGTCGTGGCCGTCGCCAAGGGCATGGTCGTCGGCGATCCTCTGGATCCCTCGACGCAGTTCGGCGCCATGGTCAGCGAACGGCAGATGAACACCGCCTTGGACTACATCGCCACCGCCGACAGCCAGGGCGCGCGCCGCGTGCTGGGCGGGCGCCGCATCCGCCAGGACAGCGGCGGCTTCTATGTCGAGCCGACCATCTTCGACCGCCTGGAGGCCGACCACACCTTGGCCCGCGAGGAGGTGTTCGGGCCGGTGCTGGGCGTAATGGACTTCACGTCCGAGGACGAGGCGATGCGCCTGGCCAACGACACCGTCTACGGCCTGGCCGCGGGCCTGTGGACGTCCGACATCAACCGCGCCCTGCGTGGGGCCAAGCGGCTGAAGGCGGGCCTGGTCTGGGTCAACGGCTGGGACGCCTGCGACATCACCATGCCGTTCGGGGGCTTCAAGCAGTCGGGTTTTGGCCGCGACCGCAGCCTTCATGCGTTGCACAAGTACGCCGACCTGAAGTCGGTGTCCGTGACGCTGAGGTAGCCTGACATGTCCCTGAATCTCGTTGAAACCGAAGCCTTCATCGACGGCCTCTGGATCGAGGGCGACGCCACCTTCGAAGTGACCAATCCGGCCGACGGGACGGTGATCGCCAAGGTGGCGGACCTCGGGGCCGGCGAGACGCGGGTGGCCATCGAGGCCGCACATCGGGCCTTCCCGACCTGGGCCGCCAAGACCGCCAAGGAGCGCGGGGCGATCCTGCGCAAGTGGAGCGACCTGATGCTCGCCCACGCCGACGACCTGGCCCGGTTGATGAGCGCCGAACAGGGCAAGCCGCTGGCGGAGTCGAAGGGCGAGGTGGCTTACGGGGCCAGCTTCATCGACTGGTTCGCCGACGAGGCCAAGCGCGGCTACGGCCACACCATTCCGACGCCGATGCCGGGCAAGCGCCTGATGTCGATCAAGCAGCCGATCGGCGTCTGCGCGGCCATCGCGCCCTGGAACTTCCCGATCGCCATGATCACCCGCAAGGTCGGTCCGGCCTTGGCCGCTGGCTGCACGGTGGTGGTCAAGCCGGCCGCCGAGACGCCGCTGTGCGCCCTGGCCATCGCCCGCCTGGCCACCGAGGCGGGCGTGCCGGCCGGCGTCCTGAACGTGGTCACGGGCACGGATTCCAGCGCCATCGGCAAGGCGCTGTGCGAGGACGGCCGGGTGCGCAAGCTGTCGTTCACGGGCTCTACGCCGGTGGGCAAGATCCTCTACGCCCAGTGCGCCGGCACGATGAAGAAGCTCAGCCTGGAGCTGGGCGGCAACGCGCCCTTCATCGTCTTCGACGACGCCGACCTGGAGGCCGCCGTCGACGGCGCGATCGCCAGCAAGTACCGCAACACCGGCCAGACCTGCGTCTGCGCTAACCGCCTGATCGTCCAGGCCGGAATCCATGACGCCTTCGTCGCGCGGCTGGCTGAGAAGGTCGCGGCGATGAAGGTGGGGCCGGGGACGGGCGAGGGCGTGGTGATCGGCCCGCTGATCACCGAGAAGGCCCTGGCCAAGGTGGAGAGCCTGGTGCGCGAGGCCGTGGAGGGCGGCGCCAAGGTGGTGGTCGGCGGCGACCGCCACGACCTGGGTGGGCTGTTCTACCAGCCCACGGTGCTCAGCGACGCCACGCCGGACATGCGGCTGTTCAACGAGGAGATCTTCGGCCCCGTCGCGCCGATCGTGAAGTTTCACACCGACGAGCAGGCGATCGAGCTGGCCAACGCCACGCCGTTCGGCCTGGCCGCCTATTTCTACAGCCGCGACGTCGGCCGCTGCTGGCGCGTGGCCGAGGCGATCGAGGCGGGGATGGTCGGGATCAACGAAGGCCTGATCTCCACCGAGGTCGCGCCGTTCGGCGGGGTCAAGGAGTCCGGGCTTGGACGGGAGGGGTCTTCCGAGGGTTTGGACGAGTATTTCGAGACGAAGTACCTTTGTTTCGGCGGGGTGGGATGAGGGGGCTATCTGCCACTTTCCCTGTCATCCCGGACAAGCGCGCAGCGCGCCGATCCGGGACCGCCGGAAGCGCTGAGCTTGCTGCGGTCCCGGGTCTGCGCTTCGCTTCGCCCGGGATGACAATGTGGGTAGGGGCGGCCGCATGATCGCCGACCTCACCCGCACGCTCCCCGACCTCCTCGCCGACGAGCGCGCGCGCTTCCTCGCCGAGCACCCGCGTTCCGTCGCCATGGCCAGGGCCGCGGCCGCCGTCTGGCGCGGCGGGGCGCCGATGCACTGGATGAACGACTGGGCGTCGCCGAGCCCGATCTTCGCGGCCCAGGGCGTGGGCGCGCAGGTCACCGACGTGGATGGCAAGCTCTATGACGACTTCTGCCTGGGCGACACGCCGGCGATGTTCGGGCACGGCGACGCCTCGGTGGCCGCCGCCGTCGCCGACCAGATCAAGCGCGGCGCGGGGTTCATGCTGCCGACCGCCTCGACGGTGATCGTCGGCAAGCTGCTGGCCGAGCGCTTCGGCCTGCCGCTGTGGCAGGCGGCGACCACGGCCAGCGACGCCAACCGCGCGGCGATCCGATGGGCGCGGGCGGTGACGGGGCGGCCGGTCGTGCTGGTGTTCGACGGCGGCTACCACGGCATGGTCGACGACGCGTTCGTGGTTCTGAAGGACGGTGTCTCGGCGATGAAGCCGGGTCTGCTCGGCCAGGTCCACGACCTGACCAGCACCACCCGCGTCGTGCCGTTCAACGACCTCGACGCCCTGCAAGCCGCGCTCGCGCCGGGCGACGTCGCCGCCGTGCTGGCCGAGCCGGTGATGACCAACTGCGGGATGATCCTGCCGGAGCCAGGTTTCCACGACGCCTTGCGCAAGCTGACCCGCGACGCCGGGACCCTGCTGATCTTCGACGAGACCCACACGATCTCCACCGGTCCCGGCGGCTACACCCGCGCCTACGGCCTGGAGCCCGACCTCTTCGTCCTGGGCAAGGCCGTCGCCGGCGGCGTGCCGGCCGCCGTCTGGGGCGTGACGGCCGAGCTCTCGGCGCGGATGGACGAGGCCCAGGCGCGGATCGGTCCAGGGCAGTCCGGCATCGGCACCACGCTGTCGGGCAACGCCCTGGCCATGGCCGCCATGCGGGCGATGCTGTCCGAGGTGATGACCGAGGCGGCCTACGCGAAGATGCTGGCTGGGGCCGAGCGGCTGGTCGCCGGCCTGAAGGCCGTGATCGCCGCGCGCCGCCGGCCGTGGTCCGTCGTCCATGTCGGCGCGCGGGTCGAGCTGGTCTTCGCCGATCCGCCGCCTTCGAACGCCGCCGCAATGCGGAAAGGGCTGGACCACGATGCGGTCGAAGCGCTGCACTTGTGGCTCATCAACCGGGGCGTCCTGATCGCGCCCTTCCACAACATGATGCTGGTCTCGCCCGTCACCGACGATGCGGCGATCGACCGGCTGGTCGCGGCCGTGGACGGCTTCGCGGCGGCGATGGGGGAAATGGGATGATGTTCATCGGGTCAAAGCGCCCCCTCCGTCTCGATGCGTATCCGCATCGATCCACCTCCCCCGTTGCACGGGTGAGGAGGGCGGCTTCTCCTCCCTTGCGAAGCGGGGGAGGTGGCGCGGCGCCGATAGGCGACGTGACGGAGGGGGCGCTCGCATGACCCAAGTCGCCGACATCCAGGAATGCCGCGACTTCCTCGCCGCCCACCCGCAGGTGAAGTTCGTCGAGGTGTTCTTCACCAGCATGACCGGCGTGCCGCGCGGCAAGCGGCTGCGGGTGCATGAGCTGGAAGCGATCTACGAGTACGGCCGCTTCCTGCCGGGCTCGGTGCTGGTGGTCGACACCAACGGCGCCGACTGCGAGGACACGGGCCTGGTCTGGGAAGACGGGGACGCCGACCGTCGCGCACGGCCCGTCCCCGGCACGCTGACCCTGGCGCCGTGGCTGGGCTCCGACGTCGCCCAGGTGATGCTGTCGATGTACGAGCTGGACGGGACGGCCAACGACCTCGATCCCCGCCACGTGCTGCAACGGGTGCTGGACCGCTACGCCGCCGACGGCCTGACGCCGGTCGCGGCGTGCGAGCTGGAATACTACCTGGTCGACCTGCAGCGCGGCCCGAACGGCGAGCTGATGCCGGCCAAGTCGATGCAGACCGGCCTGCGGCCCAGCGGCATCCAGGTCTATGGCCTGCCCGAACTGGAAGCCCACGCCCCGTTCCTGCGCGAGCTGTGGGACACGGCCGACGTGCTGGGCGTGCCGCTGGAAGGCGCGATCTCGGAGTTCGCGCCGGGCCAGGTGGAGCTGACCCTCAAGCACAAGCCCGACGCCCTGCGCGCCGCCGACGACGCGGTGCTGTACAAGCGCGCCGCCAAGGGCGTGGCCCTGCGGCACGGCTGCGAGGCGACCTTCATGGCCAAGCCGTGGGCGGAGCGCGCCGGCAATGGCTTCCACGTCCATCTCAGCGTCAACGACGCGGACGGCAACAACCTGTGCGCCGCCGAGGACCTGGAAGGCTCGCCCCTGCTGAAGCAGGCCATCGCCGGGATGAAGGCGCTGCTGGGCGAGGGCATGGCGATCCTGGCGCCGAACGCCAACAGCTATCGCCGCTTCAAGGCCAACAGCTATGCGCCGGTGGCCCCGACCTGGGGCGTCAACAACCGCACCGTCAGCCTGCGTGTACCGGCCGGTCCGCCCAAGACTCGCCACGTCGAGCACCGCGTGGCCGGGGCCGACGGCAATCCGTACCTCGTTTTGGCCGTGCTGCTGGCCAGCGCCCACCACGGGATCGCCAACAAGCTGGATCCCGGCCCCGCCGTGGTCGGCGACGGCTACGCCGCGGCGGCCAAGGAAAACATCCGTCTGCCCAGCAACTGGTTCGCGGCCGTGGATCTGTTCGAGAAATCGGAAGTTCTGCGCGACTATCTGGGCGACCGTTTCGTGGACATGTTCGTCTCGGTCAAGCGTACGGAACAGGCGCGTTTCTTCGAAGTCGTCACAGAACTCGATTTCGACTGGTATCTCCGCAATGCGTAGTGCGGAATTGTACGGGAATAAAAACGACTAGATCAGAGTCTTCTTTCGAATTGGCGCGAAACAGGAGGGAGTTTCGATGAGCGGATATCGGAATGGCGGGGCGTCGCGGCGCTCGTTGCTGACGGCCATGGGCGCGGCGGCGATCGGCATGACCTTCACGGCCTGCGGCGAGAAGCCGAAGGCGGCGGGCGCGGGCGGCGAGGAGCCCAAGCTGAACTTCTACAACTGGGACACCTATATCGGTGAGACCACCCTGGCCGACTTCAAGAAGTCCACCGGGGTCGAGGTGAACATGAGCCTGTTCGCCACTAACGACGAACTGTTCGCCAAGCTCAAGGCGGGCAATCCGGGCTTCGACGTCATCGTGCCGTCCAACGAGTTCGTCACGCGGATGAGCCAGGCCGGCATGCTGGAGCCGCTGGATCACGCCAAGATCCCGAACATGAAGAACATCGATCCGGCGTTCCTCAATCCTGACTTCGACCCGGGGCGGAAGTTCTCGATGCCCTACACCTGGCTGGTGCTGGGCATCGGCTATCGCAAGAGCAAGGTCCAGGGCGTGCCCGACAGCTGGAAGTGGCTGTTCGACAGCGACAAGTACAAGGGCCGTATCGCCCTGCTGTCGGAAAGCGCCGACCTGGTGCGCCTGTCGGCCAAGTACCTGGGCCACTCGGTGAACAACATCCCGGCCGAGATGATCCCGCAGATCGAGAAGATGCTGATCAAGCAGAAGCCGTTCGTGAAGGCGTTCCACGACGACAACGGCCAGGACATGCTGCTGGCCGGCGATGTCGACCTGGTGCTGGAGTACAACGGCGACATCGCCCAGGTGATGAAGGAAGATCCGGACCTGGATTTCGTGGTGCCCAAGGAAGGCACCCTGATCAACTCCGACACCCTGTGCATCCCGAAGGGCGCGCCGCGGCCCAACAACGCCCACGCCTTCATCAACTACCTGCTGGACGCCCAGGCCGGCGCGGCGATCACCAGGAAGATCCTGTACCCGACCCCGAACGCGGCGGCCAAGGCGCTGATGCCGGACAGCTACAAGAACAACAAGGTCATCTTCCCGCCGCCCGAGATCATGGCCAAGTGCGAGTACGGCGCCTTCGAGGGAGCCGAGAAGGCCAGCCTCTACGAGGAAGTCATCACGCGGGTGCGGGCGGCCTAGGGGCGGGAAAATCCTCCCCCTGGCGGGGGAGGTGTCGCCGCAGGCGACGGAGGGGGAAGTCCTGCTGAGCCTGCCGCTTCCCCCTCCGGCCTTCGGCCTCCTCCCCCTTGGGGGGAGGATTTGGAGAACCTGATGGAACAATCCTGGAAGCAGGCCAAGGCCGTCTTCGCGACGGCGCTGGGGCCGCCGCTGGTGTGGCTGGCGGTGTTCTTCGTCGCGCCGATGGCGATCGTCTGGGCCTACAGCTTCGGCCACAACAATGGCCTGACCGACATCGCCATCACGGGCACGTTCAAGAACTACGCCCGGGCGATCGAGCCGCTGTACCTGATGATCTTCCTGAAGTCGGCCTGGGTGGCGGGGCTGACGACGTTCCTGTGCCTGGTGCTGGGCTTTCCGGTGGCGCTGGCCATCACCTTCGCCTCCGACAAGGCCAAGGCGTGGCTGCTGCTGCTGGTCATGCTGCCGTTCTGGACCAACCTGCTGATCCGCACCTACGCCCTGATCGCCGTGCTGCGCACCGAGGGCTACATCAATATGAGCCTGGAGTGGCTGTGGAAGGGCGGCGGTGTTCTGGCTGCGCTTGTCGGCTTGAAACCGTTCGAGCCGTTCCAGCCGCTGGAGCTGCTGCACAACAATTTCGCGGTGATCCTGGGCCTCGTCTACGTGCACCTGCCCTTCATGGTGCTGCCGCTCTATTCGGCCCTGGACCGCCTGGACAAGTCGCTGCTGGAGGCCAGCCTGGACCTCGGCGCCGGGCATATGCGCACCCTGTTCAAGGTGGTCGTACCCCTGGCCTTGCCGGGCATCGCCTCGGGGATCCTGATCACCTTCATCCCGGCGCTGGGCGCCTATCTGACGCCGGACCTGCTGGGCGGTCCCGACAGCCAGATGATCGCCAACGTCATCGAGCGCCAGTTCAAGCGCGCCAACGACTGGCCCTTCGGCGCGGCCATGTCGTTCGTGCTGATGTACCTGACCTTCATCGCCATCGCGATCCAGGCGCTGCTGGCCAAGCGGACGCCGGAGAGCAAGGCATGAGGCGGTCCTTCTGTTTTCCCTCCCCCTTGATGGGGGAGGGTAGGGTGGGGGTGATTGCGGCGGCTACGCCCGCACCTTGTCCTGACGCGCTGTCACCCCCATCCCCAACCCTTCCCCCATCAAGGGGGAAGGGGGAGGGCCGCGCATGACCCGGAAATCTCCCCCCGGCCCGCTCGAATACCTCCGTCGCTGGCAGATGCAGGCCTGGCTGGGCGCGGTGTTCGTCTTCCTCTACGCGCCGCTGATCGCGCTGATGGCGTTCAGCTTCAACGACAGCCGGCGCAACATCGTCTGGAAGGGCTTCACGCTCAAATACTACGACAAGCTGTTCAACGACTCCGCGCTCTTGGAGGCGTTCGGCAACAGCCTGACGATCGCGGCGGTGTCGACCGTGATCAGCCTGGCGCTCGGGGCGATGGCGGCGCTGCTGCTGTGGCGGTTCCGCTTCCCCGGCAAGACGGTGCTGGACGGCGCCCTGGCCCTGCCGATCGTGGTGCCCGAGATCTGCATGGGCGTGGCCATGCTGGTGTTCTTCGCCAAGGTGCTGCCCTGGCCGCAGGGCCTGGCCTGGCCCCTGAATCTCGGGGCCATCATTATCGCCCACGTGTCGTTCTCGTTTCCGTTCGTGGCGGTGATCGTCCGGGCGCGGATGGCCAGCTTCAATCGCGAGATGGAGGAGGCGGCCCGTGACCTGGGGGCCGGCGAATTCCGCACCATCGCCGACGTGATCCTGCCGCACATGGCGCCGTCGCTGATCGCCGGCGCGCTGCTGGCCTTCACGCTGAGCCTGGACGACTTCGTCATCACCTTCTTCACCGCGGGACCGGACACCACGACCTTCCCGGTGAAGGTCTATTCGATGGTCCGCTTCTCGGTGACCCCGGAGGTCAACGCCGCCTCGACGGTGCTGATCGTGCTGACCGTGCTGCTGACCGCGGCGGCGTTGAAACTGCAAGGCGACCCGGCCGCGACGGCTGGGCATGGGGCGGGGGACGGGAAGTGAGCCGGTTCAAAGCGCCCCCTCCGTCACGATGCGTATCCGCATCGCGCCACCTCCCCCGCTCTGCGTGGGAGGAGGAAACCTCCTCACCCGTGCAACGGGGGAGGTGGATCGGCGCCGATAGGCGACGAGACGGAGGGGGCGCTCCTCTTGCCCAGATTTCGTATGTCGGGGGACGATCGAAGTGACTGAACCCAAACCCATCATCACGTTCGAGAACGTCACCAAGCGCTTCGGCAAGCTGGCGGCCGTCGACGCCGTGTCGCTGACCGTGCGCGAGGGCGAGTTCTTCGCGCTGCTGGGCCCGTCGGGTTGCGGCAAGACCACCCTGCTGCGGATGCTGGCCGGCTTCGAGACACCCACCGAAGGACGGATCCTGATCGACGGCCAGGACGTCTCGACCGTCCCGCCCAACAAGCGGCCGGTGAACATGGTGTTCCAGTCCTACGCCGTGTTCCCGCACATGACCGTGGCGGATAACGTCGCCTACGGCCTGGTGGTCGACAAGGTGGGCAAGGCCGAGCGCGACCGTCGGGTCGAGGAGGCGCTGGACCTCGTTCAGCTGGGGGGCCTCGGCCATCGCAAACCCGACCAGCTGTCGGGCGGCCAGCGCCAGCGGGTGGCCCTGGCCCGGGCGCTGGTCAAGCGGCCGCGCGTGCTGCTGCTGGACGAGCCCTTGTCGGCCCTGGACGCCAAGCTGCGCGAGCAGATGCGCACCGAGCTGTCGAGCCTGCAGGAGAAGGTCGGCATCACCTTCATCATGGTCACTCACGACCAGGACGAGGCTCTGGCGCTTGCGACCCGCTGCGCGGTGATGAACCGCGGCGTGCTGCAGCAGGTGGCCACGCCCAGCGACCTCTACGAGTTCCCCAACAGCCGGTTCGTGGCCGACTTCATCGGCCAAGTGAACCTGTTCGAGGGCGTGCTGGCCGTCGACGAGCCCAGCCATGCCGTGATCCGTTCGCCGGACCTGCCGGTCGACATCTTCCTGGACCACGGCGTCACCGGCCCGCGCGGCGGCAATGTGTGGGCGGCCATCCGGCCCGAGAAGATCGAGCTGCACAAGAAGACCGACGACATCCCGCCGAACCTCGGGGATGCGCCCAAGGGGACCAACGCGGTGGCGGGCGTCATCAAGCACGAGGCCTATCTGGGCGGTCAGTCGGTCTACGAGATCGAGATCGCGGGAGGGCGTCGCGTGAAGGTCCAGCGTTCGAACCTGACCCGTTGGGACCAGGAGGACTTCAAGCTGGGCGAGACCGTGTGGCTGTGCTGGCACGCGTGCTCGCCGGCGGTGTTGCTGAGCTGAAGGCAGAACCATTTCCCTCCCCCTCGATGGGGGAGGGGCAGGGGTGGGGGTGATGCGGCGGTCAAGGCCGCGCGACCTCGTCTGACGGGGTCACCCCCATCCCCGACCCTTCCCCCATCCAAGGGGGAAGGGGGCAGGAAAACGAGAAAAGAAGATCGTCAGGAGCCCACCGATGACCGTCCCGATCCGCAATCACGACATCGCCGAACTCCGCCGCCTGGACCTGGCCCACCACCTGCCGGCCCAGGCCGACCACAAGGTCATCGCCGAGCTGGGCGGCAGCCGGATCATCACCCGCGCCGACGGTGTCTATATCCACGATGGCGACGGTCACCAGATCCTGGACGGCATGGCCGGCCTGTGGTGCGTCAATGTCGGCTACGGCCGCAAGGAACTAGCCGACGCGGCGTACGAGCAGATGCTGGAGCTGCCGTACTACAACACCTTCTTCAAGACCGCGACGCCGCCGACCGTGACCCTGGCGGCCAAGATCGCCGAGAAGATGGGCGACCACCTGACCCACGTGTTCTTCAACTCGTCGGGGTCGGAGGCCAACGACACGGTCTTCCGCCTGGTGCGCCACTACTGGAAGCTCAAGGACCAGCCGCAGCGGACGGTCTTTATCAGCCGCTGGAACGCCTATCACGGCTCGACCGTGGCCGGCGTCTCGCTGGGCGGCATGAAGCATATGCACAAGCAGGGCGACCTGCCGATCCCGGGCGTCGAGCACGTCATGCAGCCCTATCCGTTCGGCGACGGCTTCGGCGAGGATCCGGCCGCCTTCCGCGATCGCGCGGTGCAGGCGATCGAGGACAAGATCCTCGAGGTCGGGCCCGAGAACGTCGCGGCCTTCATCGGCGAGCCGGTGCAGGGGGCGGGCGGGGTGATCATCCCGCCGGACGGCTACTGGCCGGCGGTCGAGGCCCTGTGCCGCAAGTACGGGATCCTGCTGGTCTGCGACGAGGTGATCTGCGGCTTCGGGCGGCTGGGCCAGTGGTTCGGCCACCAGCACTACGGGATCAAGCCGGACATGATCGCCATGGCCAAGGGCCTGTCGTCCGGCTACCTGCCGATCTCGGCCGTCGGTGTCGCGGACCACATCGTCGCCGAACTGCGCGAGAAGGGCGGCGACTTCATTCACGGCTTTACCTATTCGGGCCACCCGACCTGCGCGGCCGTGGCCCTGAAGAACATCGAGATCATGGAGCGCGAGGGCCTGGTCGAGCGCACCCGCGACGACACGGGGCCTTACCTGACCAAGGCGCTGGCCTCGCTGAACGACCACCCCCTGGTCGGCGAGACCCGCTCGCTGGGCCTGATCGGCGCCGTCGAGATCGCCCGCGAGAAGGGGACCAACCTGCGCTTCCTCGACAAGGAAGGCGAGGCCGGTCCGATCGTCCGCGATCTCTGCATCGCCAACGGCCTGATGGTCCGCGCCATCCGCGACAGCATCGTCTGCTGCCCGCCGCTGATCATCACCCATGCCGAGATCGACAAGCTGGTCGCGATCATCCGCCAGTCGCTGGACGAGGCCGAGCCGGTGCTGCGGGCGCTCAAGCCGGAGGCGGTGTCATGAAGCCCAAGCACAACAAGGCCAAGCGCGATCAGATCCTCGACCGGGGGGTGTCCAGCCTGGAGGAAGCCCAGGCCTGGTTCGCGCGGCAGAACATCGAGGAAATCGAGTGCGTGGTCCCCGATCTGGCCGGGGTGGCGCGGGGCAAGATCATGCCGGTGCGCAAGTTCTTGGGGACCCCGTCGATGAACCTGCCGCTGGCGGTGTTCTACCAGACCATCACCGGCGACTTCCCCGAGTTCGAGGGCGCGGTGAACGCGGTGCAGTCCGACACCGACATCTTCCTGACCCCCGACTTCGCCACCCTGGCCGCCGTGCCGTGGGCGCAGGACCCGACGGCCCAGGTGATCCACGACGCCTTCCATCCCGACGGTCGGCCGGTCGAGGAGTCGCCGCGCCAGGTGCTGCGGCGCGTGCTGGCCCTCTATGCCGAGAAAGGCTGGAACCCGATCGTGGCGCCGGAGATCGAGTTCTATCTCGTCGAGCGCAACACCGACCCGGACTATCCGCTGAAGCCGCCGATCGGCCGCTCGGGCCGGCCGGAGACGGGGCGGCAGGGCTATTCGATCAGCGCGGTCAACGAGTTCGACGCCCTGTTCGAGGACATGTACGAATATTCCGAGCGCCAGGGGCTGGAGATCGACACCCTGATCCACGAAAGCGGCGTGGCGCAGATGGAGATCAACCTGCGTCACGGCCATCCGCTGGAGCTGGCCGACCAGGTGTTCATGATGAAGCGCACGATCCGCGAGGCGGCGCTGGAGCACGAGATCTACGCGACGTTCATGGCCAAGCCGATGGCCAGCGAGCCCGGCAGCGCCATGCACATCCACCAGTCGATCGTCGACCGGAAGGGGCGCAACCTGTTCTCCGACGAGGACGGCGAGGAGACGCCGCTGTTCCACGGCTTCATCGCGGGGCAACAGACCTACCTGCCGGCGATCATGGCCATCCTGGCGCCATACGTGAATTCCTATCGCCGCATCGCACGCGACAGCGGGGCGCCCGTCAACACCCAGTGGGGCTATGACAACCGCACCTGCGGTCTGCGGGTGCCGCCATCGGATCCGGCCAACCGCCGGCTGGAGAACCGGATTCCCTCGTCCGACGCCAACCCCTACTTGGCCATCGCCGCCACCCTGGCGGCCGGCTATCTGGGCATGGTCGGCGAGATGAAACCGAGCGCGCCGGTCGAGACCGACGCCAGCGTGGCGGGCGTGCAGCTACCGCGCAGCCTGTCGGACTCGCTGAGGCTGTTCGAGGCCTGCCAGCCGCTGGTCGAGATCCTGGGCCCGACCTTCTGCGCGGCCTATGATCGCGTGAAACAGGCCGAGTATGAGACCTTCATGCGCACGATCAGCCCGTGGGAGCGGGAGTTCCTGCTGTTGAATGTGTAGCCGGATAAAGCCCTTCCCCCTTGATGGGGGAAGGGTTGGGATGGGGGTGACAACCGCACGCTCAGTTCGCTCAACTGTGGATATTTCAACCGCCGCAGTCACCCCCATCCCCGACCCTTCCCCCATCAAGGGGGAAGGGAGATGAATTGGTATGAGAGCACTTCGGCAGACCGTCCCGACCTGCCGCCGCTGCAGGGCGACACCTCCGCCGACGTCTGCATCGTCGGCGCGGGCTTCACAGGCCTCGGCGCGGCCCTCGCCCTGGCTCCCCGCGCCAAGGTCGTCGTCCTGGAGGCCGACCGCATCGCCGCCGCCGCCACCGGCCGCAACGGCGGACAGGTCCATACGGGCCAGCGGCGCGACCAGGCGTGGCTGGAGAAGGCCGTCGGCCGCGACGACGCCCTGGCGCTGTGGCGGCTGGCGGAAGACGCCCGCGCCCATTTCAAGACGCTGACCGACACGATCCCCTGCGACTGGCGGCCGGGCATGATCCACGCGCGCCACAAGCCGCACGGCGAGGCGGAAGACGCGGCCTATGTCGAGCTGATGGCGCAGCGCTACGGCTACGACCAACTCGACCTGATCGACGCGGCCGATCTCGCCGCCGAGCTGGGGACCGACGTCTATCACGGCGGTTTGGTCGATCGCGGCGGCGGCCACGTGCACCCGCTGAACCTGGCGCTGGGCATGGCGCGGCGGGCGATGACGGCGGGGGCTGTGATCCATGAGAACACCCGCGCCGAGACCTGGCGACGCGAGGGCGGCAGGATCCTCGTCGAGACCGCGACCGGCCGCATCACCTGCGATCAACTGATCCTCTCCGGCGACGGCTCGCTGAACGCCATGGCCGGCCCGGCGCGCGCCCGGGTCATGCCGATCAACAACTTCATCGCCGTCACCGCCCCGCTGGGCGATCTGGCTGAGGTGATCATCCGCTCGAACGCGGCGGTGTCGGACAGCCGCTTCGTCGTGAACTATTTTCGTAAGACCGCAGACGGCCGGCTGCTGTTCGGCGGCGGCGAGAACTATCGGCCGGGCTTCCCGCGCGACATCGCCGGGCTGGTGCGGAAGAACCTCGTCAAGGTCTATCCGCAACTGGCCGAGATCCCGATCACCCACGCCTGGGGCGGGACCCTGGGCATCACCCTGAGTCGCATGCCGTTCGTCGGCGAGGTGGCGCCGGGCGTGCGCGTCGCCTCGGGTTATTCGGGGCAGGGCGTGATGCTGGCGCCCTATGTCGGCAAGCTGCTGGCCGAAACGGCGCTGGGCCAGACCGCCGGCGTCGACCTGCTGTCGCGCCTGCCGACCCCGCCGTTCCCAGGCGGCCGCCTGCTGCGCTGGCCGCTGACCGTGGCGGGCTTGACCTGGTACGCGCTGAGGGATCGGCTGTAGCCGCGGCGGACAAGGCGGTGACAGGGAACTAGGCAGCGGCGCCTCAAGATCCTCCCCCTAGCGGAGGAGGTGGCGCGAAGCGCCGGTGGGGGAAGTGCTTGCAGGCCTTGCGTCTTCCCCCTCCGTCGTCCCTTCGGCCGACACCTCCCCCGTCAGGGAGAGGATTTTGAACGGCGCGCCCAATTGACACCCTGCATCTCCACCCGCTCTCCTCGTCCCATGGAGTCCACGACCGCCCAGCCCGCCGTCAGTCTCGCCGCGGCGCTCGAACATGCCGAACGCCTGCTGGAGACCGCGCCGCATCTGGCGGTCGAGCAGGCGCGGGCGATCCTGGAGGCGGTTCCGCGTCACGCCGACACCACCCGGGTGCTGGCCGCCGCGTTGCGACTGTCGGGTGATCCGCAAGCCGCCCACGCCACCATCGCCCCCCTGGTCGCCGCCCTGCCGAACCTGCCGCTGGCGCAGCTGGAGTTGGGTTTGTCGCTGGAGCGCCTGGGCCGCACCGCCGAGGCTGTCCGCGCCTTCGACCGGGCCAGCGCGCTGGAGCCGCGCTTGTCGGAAGCCTGGCGCGGTCTTTCCGAAAACCTCGACCTGCTGGGCGACCGCGCCGGGGCCGAGCGCGCTCTGGCCCGCCAACTGCGCGCCTCGACCCGCGACCCGCAGCTGGTCGAGGCCGCCACGGCGCTGGGCGAGAATCGCCTGGGCGTGGCCGAACAGATCCTGCGCGCGCGGCTGAAGGCCGATCCGGCCGACGTCGCCGCCATCCGCATGCTGGCCGAGACCGGCGCGCGCCTGGGCCGCTATGCCGACGCCGAGGGCCTCTTGACCCGCTGTGTCGAGCTGGCCCCCAGCTTCGACGCCGCCCGGCACAACCTGGCGACCATGCTCTATCGCCAGAACAAGAACGCCGAGGCGCTGGGCGAGATCGACACGCTGACGGCCAAGGATCCGCGCCATCCCGGCTACGCCAACCTGCGCGCGGCGATCCTGGCGCGGCTGGGCGAGTATGACGAGGCGATCGCCGTCTATGACCGGGTGCTGGCCGACTATCCCAACCAGCCCAAGGGCTGGATGAGCCTTGGGCACGCCCTCAAGACCGTGGGCCGGCAGGCCGACAGCGTCGCGGCCTACCGCAGGGCGCTGGACCAGGCCCCGACCCTGGGCGAGGCCTGGTGGAGTCTGGCCAACCTCAAGACCGTTCGCTTCTCCGACGCGGACTTGGCGGCGATGAGCGCGGCGCTGGCGATCCCGGAGCTGTCGGACGACGATCGCCTGCATCTGCACTATGCGCTGGGCAAGGCGCACGAGGACGCCGGCCTATGGGACGCGTCGTTCGAGCACTACGCCGCCGGCGCGGCGATCCGCCGGACGCAGGTCGAGTACGATCCCGAGGAGAACGCCGCCGATACCGCCCGCAGCAAGGCCGTGTTCACGCCGGCGTTTCTGGCCGAACGAGCCGGGCAGGGCTGCCCGGCGCCCGATCCGATCTTCATCGTCGGCCTGCCGCGCTCGGGCTCGACCCTGGTGGAGCAGATCCTGGCCAGCCACTCGATGGTGGAGGGCACGATGGAGCTGCCCGACCTGATCGTCATGGCCCGGCGGCTGGGCGGCAAGGCCGTGCGGCGCGCCGACTCGACCTATCCGGAAGGCCTGGCCGACCTCACGCCCGACGATCTGAAGGCGCTGGGCGAGGAGTTCCTCGAGCGCACCCGCATCCAGCGCAAGACGGGCAAGCCGTTCTTCATCGACAAGATGCCCAATAACTTCGCACATGCCGGGCTGATCCACCTGATCCTGCCGAACGCGAAGATCATCGACGCGCGCCGCCACCCGCTGGGCTGCTGCTTCTCGGGCTTCAAGCAGCACTTCGCGCGGGGGCAGGGGTTCAGCTACGACCTGACCGACATCGGCCGCTACTATGCCGACTATGTGGAGCTGATGGCCCACTTCGACGCCGTGCTGCCGGGGCGCGTGCACCGGGTGATCTATGAGCGGATGATCGCCGATCCGGAGGCGGAAATCCGCGCGCTGCTGGCCCATTGCGGCCTGCCGTTCGAGGAAGCTTGCCTGTCGCCGCACGAGAACGACCGCGCCGTGCGCACCGCCAGTTCGGAGCAGGTCCGGCGTCCGATCTTCAAGGACGCGGTCGAACACTGGCAGAAATTCGAATCGCACCTGGACCCGCTCAAGCAGGCATTGGGCCCCGTGCTGGACGCCTATCCAAACGCGCCCGTTATTTGACCATCTGCTCCGGGACCTGCCATTTCTGCAACACTCTTCGGAATTGACGCCAGACCGAAATTTCCAATCTTGCCGGACGCTTACGGGCGGGTCGAACATCGTTCGATTAGAACCGTAAGGGGAGCGGCGTATGTCGTTGGGATCGGTTACCATGAAGAAGGCGGGGGCGTATTCAGCCGCCTTGCTGGCCACCACCATGCTCGCGGGCGTCGCTCACGCCCAGACGAACCAGGGCGCCACCGCCCTCGAGGAAGTGGTGGTCACGGCCCAGAAGCGTTCGGAAAACCTGCAGGACGTGCCGGTCAGCATCCAGGCGCTGGGCCAGCAGAAGCTTGAACAGCTGCAGGTCGGCTCGTTCGTCGACTATGTGAAGTACCTGCCCAGCGTGTCGTTCACGACCAGCGGCCCGGGCTTTGGCCAGGTCTATATGCGCGGCGTGGCCAGCGGCGGCGACGGCAACCACTCGGGTTCGCTGCCCAGCGTGGGCGTCTATCTGGACGAACAGCCCGTCACCACCATCCAGGGCGCGCTGGACATCCACGTCTACGACATCGCCCGGGTCGAGGCCCTGGCCGGGCCGCAGGGCACGCTGTACGGCGCCAGCTCCCAGGCCGGCACGCTGCGGATCATCACCAACAAACCTTCGACGGCCGGGTTCTCGGCCGGGGTCGATCTTGAGCTCAACAAGGTCGATCACGGCGGCACGGGCAATGTCGAGGAAGGCTTCATCAACATCCCGCTGTCCGACAAGGTGGCCGTCCGCCTGGTCGGCTGGGACGAGAAGCAGGCCGGCTATATCGACAACGTCGCCGGCACGCGCACCTACAACCGCGGCACGGCCGATCCGTCCGACGACGTGACGATCAACAACGCCGCCCGGGTCAAGAACAACTACAACACCGTCTTCACCCAAGGCGGCCGCGCGGCCCTGCGCATCGAGCTGGACGACAACTGGGTGATCACGCCCCAGGTCATGGGCCAGACCACCAAGACCGGCGGCCTGTTCGCCTTCGATCCCAAGGTCGGCGACCTGAAGCTCACCCACTTCTATCCGGAAAGCAGCAAGGACCAGTGGGTGCAGGCGGCCCTGACCATCGAAGGTCAGATCGCCAACCTGGACGTCACCTATTCGGGCTCGCTGCTGAAGCGGCACGACGAGACCAACCAGGACTACACCGACTACTCGTACTTCTACGACCAGATGGGCTACGGCTTCTACTGGACGGATAACGCCGGCAACCCGGTCAATCCCTCGCAGTACATCCAGGGCAAGGACCGTTACCGCAAGCAGAGCCACGAAATCCGCATCGCCTCGCCGACGGACAAGCGGTTCCGCGTCGTGGCCGGCGCGTTCTACCAGAAGCAGAACCACCACATCTTCCAGAACTACAAGATCGACGCCATCGGCAGCTCGATCTCGGTGCCGGGCCACACCGGCACGATCTGGCTGACCGCCCAGGACCGCGTCGACCGCGACCAGGCCGTGTTCGGCCAGGCCGAGTTCGACATCACCGAAAAGCTGATGATCACGGGCGGCATCCGCTTCTTCAAGGCCCACAACACCCTGGCCGGCTTCTACGGCTATGGCGCGGGCTACGGCTCGACCGGCGAGAAGGCCTGCTTCACCAGCACGCTGCAGGTCGACGACGCGCCCTGTATCAACCTGGACAAGGGCGTGAAGGAAAAGGGCAACTCGCCCAAGCTGACCCTGACCTACAAGTTCGACAGCTCCAAGCTGATCTACGCCACCTATTCCAAGGGCTTCCGGCCCGGCGGCATCAACCGCCGCGCCACCCTGCCGCCCTACCACGCCGACTATCTGGAGAACTACGAGGCGGGGTGGAAGACCAGCTGGTTCGGCAACACCTTCCGCTGGAACGGCGCGGTGTTCATGGAAGACTGGAAGAACTTCCAGTTCTCGATCCTGGGCGCCAACGGCCTGACCGAGATCAAGAACGCCAACCAGGCCCGCATCAAGGGCGTGGAAAGCGACGTGACCTGGGTTCCGATCCACGGCTTCACGATCAACGCCTCGGGCGCCTATACCGACGCCAAGCTGACGGCCAACTACTGCGGCTTCACCGACGCCTCGGGCAACCCGATCACCGACTGTCCGACGCCCCAGGCGCCGAAAGGCACGGTCCTGCCGGTCACGCCGAAGTTCAAGGCCAACATCACGGCCCGCTACGACTTCGACATCGCCGAGTGGAACGCGTTCGTGCAGGGCGCGCTGGTCGGCCAGACCAGCAACTGGACCGACCTGCGGATCGTCGAGCGCGGCATCATCGGCAAGCAGAAGGGCTACACGACCACCGACCTCTCGGCCGGGGTCGACAAGGACGGCGTGTCGCTGTCGATCTACATGAAGAACGCCTTCGACAAGCGCGCCAGCCTGAACCGCTACGCCGAATGCGCCGAGCAGACTTGCGGCACCCAATACTACATCGTCCCGAACCAGCCCCGGACCATCGGGGTCAAGGTCGGCAAGAAGTTCTAAGTTCGGGAAGGGGCGGCCTGATCGGGCCGCCCTTTTCTCGTTTCCCTCTCCCTCCGATTTCCCCGGCGAAGGCCGGGGCCCAGATCCATCCCGAGCCTTTGGAGTTGGCGCGCCAAACGGCCTGACCAATCCGCATCGCTCATGGGTTCGATCTGGGCCCCGGCCTTCGCCGGGGAAATCGGGTTTTGGGACAGGGCCTCATGGGAGTGTGTTCCAGCGTGACGAACCCGGACTCCAAGTCCCCCAACGCCCGCCCTCTCGGCGTATGGATGTGCACGGCCCTGGTGGTCGGCAACATGATCGGCTCGGGCGTCTTCATGTTGCCGGCTTCGCTGGCCCCGTACGGCTGGAACGCCGTGATCGCCTGGGTGCTGACCATTGGCGGCGCGCTGTGCCTGGCCTTCGTCTATGCCCGCCTGGCCGAGGCCTTCCCCCGCGCCGGCGGACCGCTGGCCTATACGCAGGAGGCATTCGGACCCACGGCCGGCTTCATGGTCGCCTGGGCCTACTGGATCTCGATGTGGGTCGGCAACGCGGCGATCGCGACCGGCGGGGTCAGCTATCTGTCGGTGTTCGTCCCAGCCATCGCCAAGGTCCCTGGTCTGGCCGCCCTCGTCACCGTCGCCCTGGTCTGGACCCTGACGGCGGTCAATTGCTGGGGCTCCAAGTCGGCGGGACGGCTGCAGGTCGCCGCCACGGTCCTGAAGCTGCTGCCGCTGATCGCCGTGGCGGGGCTGGCCGCCGTCGTGCTGGTCCGCAAGGGCGGGGCGGCGGTGACGCCCTTCGCGCCCTCGCAACTGTCGGTCGGGGCGGTCACCGCCGCGGCGACCCTGACCCTTTGGGCCCTGCTGGGTCTGGAATCGGCGACGGTGCCGGCCGACAAGGTCCAGGACCCGACTCGCACGATCCCGCGCGCCACCCTGTACGGCACGGCGTTCACGGGGCTGATCTACCTGGTCGTCTGTTCGGCCGTGGTGTTGTTGTCGCCGGTCGACCTGCTGAAGAACTCCAACGCGCCGTTCGCCGATTTCGTCGGCTATCACGGCGGGGGCGACCTGCGGCTGGTGCTGGCCGCCTTCGCCGCCATCAGTGCGATCGGCGCCCTGAACGGCTGGGTGCTGCTGCAGGGCGAGATGCCCTACGCCATGGCCCGTGACGGCGTGTTCCCAGCCTGGCTGGGCAAGGCCGGAAAGCACGGGACGCCGGTGCGCGCCCACCTGCTGTCCAGCGCCTTGCTGACGGTCCTTGTCCTGATGAACTACGCCAAGTCGATGGCCGACCTCTTCACCTTCATCGCCCTCCTGGCGACTTCGGCCAGCCTGTTCACCTATCTGTTCAGCGCCCTGGCGGCCCTGCGGCTGCAGCAGCGCAATCGCATGGCGGCCTCCGCGCCGCTGACCGTGCTGGCGATCCTGGCGGCGCTGTATTCGATCTGGACCCTCTACGGCGCCGGGACCTCGGCCACGCTGTGGGGCGTCGTGCTGCTGCTGGCGGGCCTGCCGGTCCGTTTCCTGACCGCCCGTGCGGCGCGTCCCGTTCCGGAGGTCGTCTCGTGAAGCTTCTCGCCCCAATCATCCTTTCAGGCGCCGTCGCGGCCCTGATCCCGGCCGCCGCCAGCGCTCAGGTCTCCTACATCCACGCGGGCAAGCTGGTCGATCCCCAGGCCGGCAAGGTGCTGACCGACCAGCTGATCCGCATCGAGGGCGAGAAGATCGTCTCGGTCGGTCCGTGGAAGGGCGCGCCCAAGGACGGCAAGGTCGTGGACTGGTCCAAGCTGACCGTCCTGCCCGGCCTGATCGACATGCACACCCATCTGGTCGACCAGGAGCAGACCGAGAACATCGCCGAGCCGCTTCTCACTACGGCCGCCTACCAGTCGTTCATCGCCGCCGACCATGCGCGCAAGACCCTGATGGCCGGCTTCACCAGCGTGCGCGACGTCGGCACCTGGCGGGCGTTCGGCGACGTGGCCCTGCGCGACGCGATCAACAACGGCCTGGTGCCCGGCCCGCGCATGTCGGTGGCCGGCGCCTACATCACCATCCCCGGCGGCGGGGGCGACATCACCGGCATCTCCGACGACGTGAAGCTGCCCGACGAGATGCGGGTGGGCGTGGTCGAGGACGCCGCCGACGCCCATCGCAAGGCCGCCAACATCCTGGCCCACCACGCCGACTTTTTGAAACTCATCGCCACGGGCGCGGTGCTGACCGTCGGCACCGAGCCGGGCCAGCTGGAGCTTACCGAGGACGAGATGCGCGCCGCCATCCAGGAGGCGGCCAAGCGCGGCACCTACGCCACCGCCCACGCCCACGGGGCCGAGGGCATGAAGACGGCGATGCGGGCCGGCGTGCGCTCGATCGAGCACGGCTCGCTGATGGACGACGAGGCCATCGCCATGATGAAGGCCAAGGGCGTCTTCCTGGTGGCCGACATCTATGACGGCGATTGGATCGACCAGTACGGCAAGGCCCACGGCTGGCCCGCCGAGACGCTGCGCAAGAACTATGAGACCACCGAGACCCAGCGCGAGGGCTTCCGCAAGGCGGTGAAGGTCGGTGTCAAGATCGCCTTCGGCACCGACGCCGGCGTCTATCCGCACGGGCTGAACGCGCGCCAGATGCCCTACATGGTCAAGTACGGCATGACGCCGATGCAGGCGATCCAGTCGGCCACCACGGTGGCGGCCGAGCTGATGATGAAGACCGGCCAGGTCGGCTGCGACGCCGCCGGCTGCTACGCCGACCTGATCGCCGTGCCGGTCGATCCGACGACGGACATCTCGACCCTGCTGAAGGTGCCCAAGGTGATGAAGGGCGGGGCGCTGGTGAAGGACGAGTCCTTTTAGACTGTCATCCCGGCCAAGCGCGAAGCGCGCCGAGCCGGGACCGCCGGAAACGCTCAGCTTGCCGCGGTCCCGGATCTCCGCTGCGCTACGTCCGGGATGACAGATTTTGTGGCGCGCGTTGCTTGGCCTCGACCTTGCATTGTGCATCGCAACGCATTTTCATTGTGCGATAGCGAAACAACTGTCACACCGGCGCGCTTATGATGCAGTGCTTACGTGTCCAAGGAGGTCTGTGATGACCGAGAACCACTACTACGTCCGCCCTGTCGCCGGCGTGTGGCACGTGACCTGGAACGACTCCGCCGACCTGATCGCCTCGTATTCCTCGCAGCACGAGGCCGAGGCCCTGGCCCAGCTTCTGGCCCGCCACATGGTCGCCCAGGGCCGCAAGGCTCAGGTGCATGTCGACGAGCCGGAAGTGCGCACGCCCTCGCGGGGCCGCAACCGCGCGGCCAGCCACCTGGCGGCGGCTTAAGGGAGCCAGGACCCTACGGTCCGCTCCACGATTGATCGAGCGTCCCCCGGGCTGAACGTCCGGGGATCCAGACACAGTTCCAGCCAGAGACCGTCCACCGTGGCGGTCAGGGCGATGGCGGCCGCGCGGGTTTCGCGTGCGCCGGCTTCGCGCAGCAGCATCTCCAGCCGCGCGCGGAATCCCGCATAGGACGCCGCGTGGATGGCGGCCATGCGCGGCTTGGTCTTCACCAGGCTCCAGAACCCGATCCAGGCGGCCAGCAGGCGTTCGTCCAAGACCGGGGCTGCGAAGCTGGCGGCCAGATAGGCCAGCAGGCGGGCGCGGGGCTCGGCGCCGGCGGCGTCCAGCGCCGTATCCAGCGCCGTGTCGATCCGCTGGCCGACGGCCTCGTAGGCGGCCGCGATCAGGTCGTCGACCCCTTCGAAATAATGGCGCAGCAGGCCCGGCGAGACCCCGGCCTCGGCGCAGATGGCGCGGACGCTGGTCCCGCCGACGCCTTCGCGGGCCAGGACGGTCTCGGCGGCGGCCACGAGCGCTTGCCGGCGGACGTCGGGGGCCTCGCGGGTGAAGGCGGCGCGCTTCGACGCCCCCTCCGTCACGGCGCGTATCCGCACCGCGCCACCTCCCCCGCTTCGCAGGGGAGGAGGATCGTTCTCCTCACCCGTGCAACGGGGGAGGTGGATCGCTGCGGATACGCAGCGAGACGGAGGGGGCGCTCAGCGATCCTCACCACCCCTCCGGCGGCCGCGCTAGCCGGCTCTCCGGAACCAGCGCCCGCATCTTCCGGCCAAAGCTGCGCAAGCTCACCTCGCTGGTCGCCAGCGGCCCTGCCGTGAAGGTCCGAGACGCCATGCCCTGCTGCACGCGGGCGACAAGCTCGGTGTCCTCGGCGTTGACCTGGCGGTTGATCCGCCAGTTCAGATACCGCGCCGCCTTCATCTCGCGCCGATCGTCGGGCAGGGCGTAGGCGATCTCGCGGATCATCGTCTTTTCGGCCGAGACCGGGATGAACTGCATGAAGTCCACCTGGTCGGGATAGATGTCGAAGGCGAAGTTCGGCCAGAGCTTGAAATAGGTCCACAGCCGCTTGCGGTCGTCCGGCAGGTGCGGGACGTTGGGCAGCAGGTCCTGATAGAGCCGCTCGGAGGGGCTCTCCGACGGCTCGTCGATCAGCTGGCCCCACATCTTGTCGACGAAGGTCTTGGCCTCGACGCCGTAGCCCTTGCCGAACAGGCGGGTGAGGCCGGGATGGGCGACCGGGATGTGCAGGCCGTCCGAATAGTTGTCGCTGATGTTCTTCCAGTTGACCTCGCGCGGCCGCAGGGTGACGCGGCCGAACGGCTGCAGGTCCTCGAACCGGTAGTGGGCGACCTCGTCCTCGTAGGGGGCCATCATCGTGGCAACCGACGGGCCTTCCCCCTCGATCCGCACGAAGACGAAGCCGCGCCAGATCTCGGTCTCGATCCGGGCCAGGCCCTGCTCGCGCATCTGAAGGGCCGGATAGTCGTCGCGCATCGGCACGCCGATCAGCCGGCCGTCCAGGTCGTAGGTCCAGGCGTGATAAGGGCAGACGATCCGCCCGCCGCAGCGACCGACCGGCCCGTCCAGCAGTCGCGCGCCGCGATGCCGGCAGACATTGGCGAAGGCCCGCACCCCGCCGTCCTTGCCGCGCAGCACGACCAGGCTCTCGCCCACGAAGTCGAAGGTGTGGAAGTCGCCGGGCTTGGGGATGTCGTTCAGGTGGCAGACGATCTGCCACGACGGGCGGAAGATCTTGTCCTGCTCTTCCCGGAAGAAGCGCTCGGAGCCGTAGATCCAGCCGGGTAGGCCCCAGTCGGACTGGGGGTCTTCGTTGGAGATGGCGGTCATCGCAGAAGGCCTCCGATGAAGGCGCTCTCCCTCCCCCTTGGATGGGGGAGGGGCAGGGGTGGGGGTGACACGGTTTCCGGAAGGGGTGCGGCCGTCTCAGCAGTCACCCCCATCCCCAACCCTTCCCCCATCGAGGGGGAAGGGGGCTTTGAGCGAACAATCACCGCCCCACCACCGACAGCTTCACCGCCGTCGCGAAATCCTTGTCCCGTAAGATCTCCCGCGCCGCATTCCGCCCGGGGTTTCCCGACACCCCACCGCCGGGGTGCGTGCCCGCACCACACATGTAGAGCCCCTTGATCGGCGCCCGGTGGCTGGCATGGCCCAGGAACGGACGCGTGGCCCACAGCTGATCCAGCGACATGTGGCCGTGCATGATGTCGCCGCCGATCAGGCCGAACTTCCGTTCCAGGTCCAGCGGCGACAGGATCGTGCGGCCCAGCACGGAAGCCTTGAAGCCCGGCGCCCACTGCTCGACCGTGTCGATGATCAGGTCGGCGGCGGCCTCGCGCGCGTCGTCCCAGCCGCGACCGTCGGGCAGGGTGGGGGCGAACTGTTGGCAGAACAGGCTGGCCACGTGCTGGCCGGGCGGGGCCAGGGTGGTGTCGATGGTCGAGGGGATCAGCATCTCGACGATCGGGGCCTTGCTGATCCCGCCCGCTTTCGCGTCGCGATAGGCCGCGTCCATGTAGTCCAGGCTGGGGGCGATCACGACGCCCGACTGATGGTGCTCGGCCGGCGCGTTCCCCGGCAGGCAGGTGAAGGACGGTAGTTCCGACAGCGCCACGTTCATCCGGAAGGTGCCCGAACCGTTCTTGTAGCCGTCGACCGCCTTGCGGAAATCGGCGGTCATCGCCGAGGGCGGGACCAGCTTCTTGTAGAGCAGGCTGGGATTGACGTTAGCGCTGACGATTGGGGCCATGATCTGGCGACCGTCGACCAGCTGCACGCCGACGGCCTTGATCCCCTCGACATGCACCGCCTCGACCGGCGCGTTCAGCAGGATCTCGACGCCGGCCGCCTCGCAGGCCTTGGCCATGGCCTGGGTGATCGATCCCATGCCGCCGACCGCGTGACCCCAGGCGCCCTTCTTGCCGTTCACTTCGCCGAAGCAGTGGTGCAGCAGGACGTAGGCCGAGCCCGGCGTGTCGGGGCTGGCGAAGTTGCCGACCACGGCGTCGAAGCCGAAGGCGGCCTTGACCGGCTCGCTCTCGAACCAGCCGTCCAGCACGTCGCGGGCGCTCTTGGTGAAAAGGTCCAGGAGGTCGCGCTTCCTCTCGCGGGAAAGCATGGCCAGCCGCCCGCCCTGGCGCAACGCGCGCAGCAGGCCTGGCAGGCCGTCGCCCAGGTTCGGCGGCGTCTCCTGGGCGAAGTCGCGCAGCACGTCGCCGATCTCGTCCAGCATGGCGTAGTAGGCCGGCAGGACCTCGGCGTCGCGGCGGCTGAACTTGCGGAACTGTTCCTGGGTGCGCTCCAGCCCGCCGCCCAGCTTCAGGTACTTGTCGTCGCTGATCGGCAGGAAGTTCGAGATCGGCCGTTCCAGGAAGGTCAGGCCGTAGTCGCGCAGACCCATGTCGGCGATGACGCGCGGGTTCAGCAGGCTGACCGTGTAGCTGGCCACCGAGTTGCGGAAGCCGGGATGGAATTCCTCGGTCACCGCCGCCCCGCCGACCACGCCGCGGGCCTCGCAGACCGTGACCTTCAGCCCCGACTTGGCCAGGTAAAAGGCGCAGACAAGCCCGTTGTGGCCCCCGCCGATGATGACGGCGTCGCGGGTCTGGGTGGCGGCCATGATGTTCTCCCCCTGAGAAGGGGAGAGTGTTGCTGTACGATCGTATAATAGGCAAGGGGTGTTCGCTGGATCCTCCCCCCAGCGGGGGAGGTGGTCGCGAAGCGACCGGAGGGGGAAGAACTGCTGACCTTGCTTCTTCCCCCTCCGTCGCCCCTTCGGGCCGACACCTCCCCCGCTAGGGGGAGGATTTTTCAGCTACCCGCCTACGCCGCCTTCACGCTCGGGCGTTCTTGCACCTTCGCCCGCCACGCGTTCAGCGCCGTGCAATCCTCCGGCACCGCGATCTTCGCAAACCCGGCGAACACCAGCCCGCCCAGCACCGTGATGTCGGCCATCGAGAAGCTGTCGCCCGCCACATAGGGTCGCTCGCGCAGCACGCCGTCGAAATAGCGCATGCCGGCTACCGCCCGCTCGCCCTGCTTGCGGCCGAAGGCGTCGCGGCCGGTCCAGGTGGCCTTCTTGCCGTCCTCGATCGCCGCGCCCAGGCCCGGGGTGGCGTAGTGGAAGTAGTCGGCGACCGCGTCGATCAGCTCGGTCTCGGCGCGCTTCTGCATCATGTGGATCACGGCCTTGTCGCGCGGGGTCGCGCCGGTCAGCACGGGCTTGCCGTCGAGGTTGTCCAGGTACTCGGTGATGGCCGTGCTCTCGGAGATGTAGAGGCCGTCGTCCAGTTCCAGCACCGGCACGGCGCCCGACGGGTTCTTGGCCAGGAAGGCGGCTTCCTTGTGCTCGCCGGCCGGCAGGTCGACCTTCACGAACTCGACCTGGTCGGTCAGGCCCTTCTCGGCCAGGACGATGCGCACGCGCAGCGGGTTCGGAAAGCCGGGGATGTCGTGGATCTTCATCGGGGTGCTCCTGTTATCTATCTACCAGTAGGTAGGTAACGTGATGGGTAAGGGCTTCCTTTGGTCGGAGTCAATGTCTATCTATCGGTAGGTAGGAGTACGGATGAGCACGACAGACACCCGCGAGACGATCCTGAAGGCGGCCCAGGCCGTGGTGCAGGCCAAGGGCTACAACGCCCTGAGCTTCCGCGAGCTGGCCAAGGACGTCGGCATCAAGAGCGCCAGCATCCACTACTACTTCCCGACCAAGGGCGACCTGGGGGCCGAACTGGCGCGCCGCTACACCGACAACGCGGTCGGCTATTTCGAGCAACTGCTGGCCAAGGACCTGTCGCTGGACGAGACCTTCGCCCGCTACACGGCCGTGTTCCGCGCTGCTCTGCAGAACGACAACCGCATGTGCCTCTACGGGATCATGGCCGCCGAATATGGCGACCTGCCGGGCGAGGTGCGCACGGCGGTCGATGCGTTCAGCGCGGCCAATGTGGCCTGGCTGGTCCGCCTGCTGGCGCCGCGCCATCTCGAGCTGGACCAGGCCGCCCTGCGCGATCGGGCCCTGGCCATCTTCGCCGCCATCGAGGGCGCGCAGCTGGTGGCGCGCGGTCGGGGCGATATCACGATCTTCGACAAGATGATGGAGGCCTATCGCGTCGCCGGCTTGATGCCATGATGCGCCTCGGGCGTTGAAGTAACCTCCCCGGGCCTCTAGATCAGCGCCTCGTTTTCCGAAGGATCTCCCATGGCCAAGCTCCTGCCGCTCCAATCGTTCAGCCTGCAGGAAACCGAGGACGGCTATCGCCTGCTCGTCTCGGCGATCGGCGGCGAGTCGCTGTACGTCTCGATCACCGCCGACCAGATGGACGACATCATCGACAGCCTGGAAAACGCCCTGGGCGCCGAGGGCGGCGAAGAGGGCGAGGACGACGTCGAGTTTTGAGGACTTGATAATCCGCTCATCCCCGCGAAGGCGGGGACCCAGGCGGCGTGTCGGCTTCCTAAAACTCCGCCTTCCTAGGCCTTGTGCCTAGGACCCAGCGTTCCGCCACAGCCGCGGCAGATCACAATGTCAGCGCCAAGCCGACACATGGGTCCTAGGCACAAGGCCTAGGAAGGCGAAGAATTTGATATCCCGCTTGGGTCCCCGCCGTCGCGGGGATGAGCGGACGGAAGGAGAGGCGTTACCTACCCCTCCCCATCCAGGAACAGGTAGATCGCCGCGATCCTGCCCTCGCGCGCCAGGATGAAATCCACCCCCGCATAGCGCGGCGGCTCGCCAGGCGGGCCCGAGACCCAGGCCACCATGCCGGAGTCGGCGTTGGCCTGGGCCGGGGCGGTCTCGGTATAGGCGAAGGTCGGGTGCGAGGCCCGCACGACGCCGGCCATCTCGACGATGGCGTCGCGACCGCGATAGGTCGAACCGCGCGGACCGTGGAAGACGATATCTTCGGCGAAGATCTCCTCCGCGACCGCCCGGCGGCGGGCCGGATCGCCCTCGCCGAACACCTCATGCAGATTGCGCGTCAGCAGCTGTTCGATGGTCATCTCACGCCTCCTCAGACCTGGGTCATGCCGCCGTCGACGAACAGCTCGGCGCCGGCGATGAAGCTGGCGTCGTCGGACGCCAGGAAGGTGACCGCCTTGGCGATCTCGGACGGGTCGGCGACGCGGCCCAGCGGCACCTGGCTGGCCATATAGTCGACGAGGCCCTGCTGGGCGGCCGCGTCGGCGCCGGCCAGTTCGACCAGGCCCGGGGTCTTCACCGGTCCCGGCGAGACCACGTTGACGCGGATCTGGCGGCTCTTCAGATCGTTGGTCCAGCCGCGCGCCAGGTTGCGGACGGCGGCCTTGCTGGCGCTGTAGACGCTGAACGCCTCGACGCCCTGGACACCGGTGGTCGAGCTGATCAGCACGACCGCGCCGCCGTCGCGCAGCAGGGGCAGGGCCTTCTGGACGGTGAAGATCACGCCCTTCACGTTGCGACCGAAGATGTCCTCATAGTGCTCTTCCGTGATCGCGCCGAGCGGCATCATCGAGCCGCCGCCGGCGTTGGGCACCAGCACGTCGATATGGGCGTGGCGCTGCTGGATGGTGTCGTACAGCGTGTCCAGGTCAGCCAGCTTGGAGGCGTCGCCCTGCACGCCGGTGACGTCGCCGCCGATCGTCTTGATCGCCGCGGCCAGGTCGGCCTCGCGGCGGCCGGTCACGTAGACCGAGGCGCCTAGGTCGGAAAAGCGCTTGGCCGTGGCCAGGCCGATGCCGCTGGTCCCGCCGGTCACGACCACCACCTTGCCTTCGAAAGTCTTGCTCATTGTCTGTCTCCTTGGGTTTCGCCGGCGGGGCGTCCGTCGGTGAAAGAAGAGATGAATCTGGAACGAAAATCGGAGTAGATGGGTAAATCGGCTTTCAGTGTTCCATTGATGAGACAATGACGACCGTCGACCTCAACGACTACGTTCTGTTCGTCGAGGTGGTGGCCCATGGCGGGTTCGCGGCGGCGGGACGCGTGCTGCGTCAGCCCAAGTCGACGATCAGCCGGCGGATCGCGGCCCTGGAGGCGCGACTGGGCGTGCGGCTGATCGAGCGCTCGACGCGCCGCTTCCGGGTCACCGAGGTGGGCCAGGCCTTCCACGAGCGCTGCCGGATGCTGGTCGTCGACGCCCAGCAGGCCGACGCCGTGGTGGCCGAGGCGCTGTCCGAGCCGCACGGCTTGGTGCGCTGCAGCTGTCCGCTCGGGCTGGTCGAGGCGGCCTCGCCGACCTTCCTGGCCTATATGGCGCGCTATCCGAAGGTGCGGCTGCAGATCGTCGCGGTGGATCGGCCCGTCGACCTGATCGCCGAGCGGATCGACGTGGCCGTCCGCGTGCGCCTGTCGCTGGACACGGACGCGGCGCTCACCTTGCGCACCCTGGGCCGCTCGACCCGGATCCTGGTCGCCGACCCGCGCCTGGCCCTGCGCTGCGCCGGCCGGCCGCTGGAGGACCTGGCGCTGCTCCCGACGCTCAGCCCCACCGAGCACATCGGCGAGCTGGAGTGGGAGCTGGTCGATCCGGCCGGCGAGGCGCGGCTGGTCAAGCACACCCCGCGCATGACCTGCGGCGACTTCGGCGCCCTGCGCGACGCGGCGGCGGCCGGGCTGGGCGTGGCCTTCCTGCCGGATCATGTGTGCCGCGCAGACCTGGAGCAGGGGCGGCTGGTGCGCGTGTTCCCCGACTGGGGCGGCCGCCCGGGGATCGTCCACGTGGTCTTCACCACGCGCCGCGGTTTGCCGCCGGCGGTGCGCGCGCTGATCGACATGCTGGCCGAGGCGTTCAAGCGGGATGGGCTGACGGGGTAGGGGCCCAGCCGAGCGCCCCCTCCGTCACGCTGCGTATCCGCAGCGCGCCACCTCCCCCGTTGCACGGGTGAGGAGGAAGACACTTCTCCTCCCTCGCGAAGCGGGGGAGGTGGATCGGCGCGAATACGCGACGAGACGGAGGGGGCGCTAGGACGCCAGCCCGCTCAATTCCTTCAACGCCCTCGCCAAGGTCGCGCGCTTGGCCGTTGCGCCTAGCGAGATCCTCAAGCCTTCGCCCGCGACGCCGGGCGCGCGAAAGGCTTCGGCGCCGACCAGGGCCAAGCCGCGTTCGCGCGCCGCAGGGGTGGCGATGGCGTTCGGCAGCCAGACGTGCAGGCTCTCCGCGCCGCCCAACGCCGTCGGCAAATGTTCCGCCGCCAACGCCCGCCGCGCCACGGCCTCCTCCCGCACGCCGGCCAGCACGTGCTCAGCCACGCCCTCGCGGATCCAGCTGGTGACCACGGCCGCCATCAGCGGCGCGGGCATCTGGGCGATGGCGTGCAGCGCCGTCGCCGCGCCTTCGGCCTGTCCGGGGCGCGCAATGATGTAGGCCAGGCGCAGGCCGGGTGAGAGCGTCTTGGCGGTGGTCGCCACATGGAACACCCCGTCCGGCCACAGGCTGGCCAGGGCGGGCAGGGGCGCGGCGGGCAGCAGGCCGTAGGCGTCGTCCTCGATGATCGTGACACCGGCCGCGCGGGCGATATCGACGACCGCCTGGCGCCGCGCCAGGCTCATCGTCGCGCCGGTCGGGTTCTGGAAGGTCGGGGTGCAGCACAGCAGGCGCGGGCGATGCTGGACGGTCAGCCGCGCCAGCGCCGCCGGCTCAAGGCCCTCGCCATCAAGCGGACTGGCCACGACCTTCAGTCCGCGCCGCGCCGCCGTAGCCAGCAGGCCCGGATAGGCGAAGGCCTCGGCGATGATCGTGTCGCCCGGCGCGGTCAGGTGATCCAGCAGGGCCGACAGCGCCGTCTGGGCGCCGCTGGCGACGATCACCCGGCCGGGCGCGACCTCGCCCAGGGTGGGCTCCAGCCAGGCCGCGCCCGCCTGCCGCTGGGCCAGGGAGCCGGCGCCGGGGTGGTAGGCCATCAGCGCCGCTGGGTCGGTGCGGGCCAGGATCGCGCCGGTCGTCTCGCGCAGCAGCGACGCCAGGTTCAGCCCCGCCGGCGGAGGCGGCAGGTTCATCGACAGGTCGACGAGGCCGGCTTCGTCTTCATTCGTCCGTGAACGGATGAAGGTTCCGCGCCCGGTGGTTCCCTCGATCAGGCCGCGCTCGCGAGCCAGGGCGTAAGCGCGCGTGACGGTGGTGAAGTCGAGTCCGACAAGACGGGCGACCTCGCGCTGGGCAGGAATCTGGTCGCCGGCCTGCAGCTCGCCCTCGGCCACCGCGGCCTCCAGGGCGGCGGCGATCCGGCGATAGGCGGGGCCGTCCAGCGTCTGCGTGCGGCGCAACCACGCGGCGGCCGGATTCGGTGATCCCTTAGTTGCGGGCATCGAATGATATCCATACATTATTCGCACAATGTATGGATCAATCCTGCGATTGTAGGAAGGGGCCTCCCATGGCCGACCAAGACTTTTACGACTCCCCGACCCCCGTCCAGGCGGGCCTGAAGTGCTGCTGTCCGCGCTGTGGCGAGGGCAAGCTGTACGCCGGCTTCCTGAAGCTGGCGCCGTCGTGCGACCGTTGCGGGCTGGACTACAGCTTCGCCGACCCGGCCGACGGCCCGGCCTTCTTCGTGATGAGCGGCGTCGGCATCATCGTCACGGCGGTGTTCGCCTGGGTCGAGATCAAGTACCAGCCGCCGGTCTGGGTGCACTTCGTCACCACCTTCCCGGCGCTGATCCTGGGCTGCCTGGCGACGCTGCGGCCCGTGAAGGCCTGGCTGGTGGCGGCCCAGTACATCAACAAGGCCGAGGAAGGCCGGTTCGAGAGCCTCGGGCGGCACGACTACGATCCTAGGCGGCTTTGAAAACCTGTCATCCCGGGCGAAGCGCAGCGTAGACCCGGGACCGCGGCAAGCTCATGCGTTTCCGGCGGTCCCGGCTCTGCGCGCTTCGCGCTTGGCCGGGATGACAGCGTTAAGGGTCTAAATCCCCATCGTTCCCGCCACCTGGCGCGTCGCCGCGTTCAGGCGGTTCCAGACATTGATCGCCGAGATCGTCAGCAGCAGCCCCGCCAGCGCCTTCTCGTCGAAGTGCCTGGTCGCCTCGTCCCAGACCGCGTCCGGCACGGCGTCGCCCTTGTCGGCGAGGCGGGTCAGGACTTCGGCCAAGTCCAGGGCCGCGCGCTCGGCGTCCGTGAAGTAGGGCGTGTCGCGCCAGGCGGCGACGGCGAACAGGCGCTGGTCGGTCTCGCCGGCCTTCTTGGCCATCTTGCCGTGCATGTCGACGCAGACGCCGCAGCCGTTGATCTGGCTGACGCGCAGGTGCACCAGTTCGTGGATGTGCTCGGGCAGGGTCTCGACGTGGGCGGCCTTGCTGAGGGCCATCATGGCCTTCATGGCGTCGGGGATCAGCAGGACGGGCTGGGTCATGCGAGCTTGCATCGGAATCTCCAAAAGGTTCGACGCCGCCGGTCACATCCGGCGAGTTCGGTTCGTCGAAGAGGTGACGGACGCCGACGGAGCGATGTGACCGATGTCTCGAGAAAATTATCTGGCCGACCGTTTCGAGGCCGAGCGCGGCCGACTGCGCGGCGTGGCCTATCGCATGCTGGGTTCGCTGCCCGAAGCTGAGGACGCGGTGCAGGAGGCCTGGCTGCGGCTGTCGCGCGCCGAGGGCGTCGACAACCTGCCGGCCTGGCTGACCACGGTGACCTCGCGCGTCTGCCTGGACATGCTGCGCGCGCGCAAGTCGCGCCGCGAGGACGGGCTGGACGATGCGCCCGAACCCGCCGTCACCGCCGAGGAAGCAATCGAGCGCGAGACGATCCTGGCCGACTCCGTGGGCCTGGCCCTGCTGGTGGTGCTGCGGACCCTTCAGCCCGCCGAGCGGATCGCCTTCGTGCTGCACGACCTCTTCGACATGCCGTTCGACCAGATCGCTCCGATCGTCGAGCGCACGCCCGACGCCGCCCGCCAACTGGCCAGCCGCGCCCGCCGCCGGGTGCGCGGCGGTGAGACGCTGGGCGCGGGGCAGACGGCCCAGAAGACCGTCGTCGACGCCTTCCTGCTGGCCTCGCGCACCGGCGACCTGGCGGGGCTGATGGCGGTGCTGGATCCCAATGTCGTGGTCCGCGCCGATGTCTTCGCCGGCGGCGGCCAGACGCGCGAACTGCGCGGCGCTGCGCGGGTGGCCAACTTCTACAACGGCCTGGCCCAGACGGCCCGTACGGCGCTGGTCGACGGCGCCATCGGCGCGGTTGTGGCTCCGCTGGGCAAGCTCTACCTGCTGCTCGACATCCGGATCGAAGGCGGCCGGATCGTCGAGATCGCCGCCGTGGGCGATCCGGCGCGGCTGGCCTCGGTCGAGCTGGCGGCGGTGTAAGCGTGCAAGCGGCTTGACCGATCGCTCGACCTCCGGCTGTCTCGCTGGAATAGTGAGGGTGGGCGTATGCGCATTGCGGCGATGATCATGGCGGCGGGCCTGATGGCGTTGGCGCCGGCGGCGAAGGCGCAGACCATCCACCAGGCCCAGGTCGAGGCCCGCGCGCCGTGGACGCCGCGCGTCGCGCCGGGCAGCGATGGCCTGGCGCATGTCGGCTACGAGCTGCACGTCGCCAGCTTCAACGATGGCCCGCTGACCTTGAACAGCCTGTCGGTGTTCGCCGACGGATCGACCCAGCCGCTGCTGACCGTCGAAGGCGCGGCCTTGGCCGGCCTCCTGGCCCATCCGCCTGAGAAGCCCGACGCCCAGGGCCTGACCATCGAGCCGGGCAAGCGGCGGGTGCTGCTCCTGTGGCTCAACCTGCCCGAGGGCGCAGCGTCGCCGAAGAGCTTGCGCCATCAGCTCACCTTCCGCACCGCCGACGGCGCCGTGCAGCGGGCCGACGATGTGAGGGTCGAGGTTTCTGCCCAGCCGGCGATCGCCATCGGCCCGCCCTTGCGCGGCGGTCGCTGGCTGGCGACCGAAGGACCCGGCAATCCGCACTCGCACCACTGGGGCAGCCTAGTCGCGGTCGGCGGCAAGGTGACCATTCCCCAGCGCTACGCCGTCGACTGGTTCGGCCTGGACGAGGCCAACCACTCGCTACGCGTCCACCATGACTCGCTGGTTGGGACGAAGGACGCCGACTGGGTCGGGTTCGGCGCTGAAGTGCTCGCCGTGGCCGACGGTGTCGTGCGCGACGTGCGCGGCGACCTGCCCGACGGCACGCCGCTGACGCCGATGGAGGTTCCCGACGACCTGACGGCGCGCAGCCTCTACGGCAACTTCGTGGTGCTGGAGATCGCGCCGGGCGTCTTCGCCCACTACGCCCATCTCAGCGCGGGCGGCTTGGCGGTGAAGGTCGGCCAGCACGTCAAACGGGGCGAGGTCATCGGCCGCCTGGGTCAGACCGGCGCGGCCGGCGCGCCGCACCTGCATTTCCAGATCAGCGACCGGCCCACCTTCGAACAGTCCGAAGGCCTGCCGTTCACGGTCGACGCCTTCACCGTGCTGGGCGTGACCCAGGTGGAGCAGACCTTCGACGCCGCCGACACCGTCACCCTGGATCCGAAGCGGACGGGCGAGCGGCGGGGCCGTACGCCGCTGGACGGGGATGTGGTGCGGTTTCGGTAGCTGAAAGGAAGCGGTTCTTCCGAGTGTCATCCCGGCCGAAGCGCATCGTAGAGCCGGGACCCAGGGGCGGCTGGCGCGGCGCTCTCGCACCCCCTGGGTCCCGGATAGCCTCTGCGAGGCTTCCGGGATGACACCTGTTTGTAGCTTTCAAGGCCTCACCCGAATTCGGACTTAGCCCCTACTTCAGCAGCAACTGTCCCCGCCGGTTCAGCTCGTCCTTGATCTTGCCGGCCGCCATGCCCAGCAGGCCGGGCAGGGAGAGGTCCAGGCGCGCGTGGTCGTCCAGCACCTGAACGACGCCGGTGATCGTCGAGCCCATGGCCACGGCCGAGAAGTTCAGCACGTCGCCGGCCCAGCTCTGGGTGAAGCGGCTGGGGTCGCCGCCGGGGATCTGGCCGGCCAGCTGCGACAGGCCCTCTTCCAGGCGGCGCTTGGCCTCGGCCGCGCCCAGCTGGTGGGGGATGTTGATGCTGACGGTCTTGGCCATGGGATCCTCTGGAAGCTGGCCTGCAAAACGCGGCCGCGGGCGTGTCGGTTCTATACGTCCGATTCTGGCGCATGGCACGGCCAAGGTCGTTTCCATCAGATGAGGACGCCGACATGACCGACTTCGCCATGACCCAGCCGTTTACCGCTCAGCGTCGCGCCGCCCGTCCTCGCTTCGTGCGTCCTGGCCGTCCGGGCGGGGTGCTGGGCGCGATCCACTATGCCGGCGTGCCGCTGGTCTGGTTGGCCCTGTTCGTCGTCGACCGTCCGCTGGCCCTGAAGGTGATGGCCGAGCGCCGCGCCGACTCGCCGATCCCGCGCCACTGGGGCTGGTGATGAAGGGCGCCTGACACCGGGGGACTGGCGGGGACTCGCGAACGGCGCCATGCCTGCGGGCATGCCGATCACCGTGTCCGCTCGCGCCGTCTCCCATCCGCTGAAGGCCCCCTTCCGCATCTCGCGCGGGGTCAAGACGACCGCCGACGTGATCGAGGTGCGAGCCGCGTGCGACGGCCTCTTAGGACGCGGCGAGAGTGTGCCCTACGGCCGTTACGGCGAGAGCGTCGACAGCGTCCTGGCCCAGCTGGCGCCGGCCCTGGCGGCGATCGAGGCCGGCGGCGATCCGGTGGCCGCCACGACCGCCCTCCCGCCCGGCGCGGCTCGCAACGCGCTGGACCTGGCGCTCTGGGACCTAGCCGCCCGCCGCACCGGCATCAGCGTGGCGACCGCCACCGATCTGCCGGTTCCGCCGGCCCTGGTCACCGCCGTGACGGTCAGTCTCGATGAACCCGAGGCGATGGCGCAGGCGGCCCGCGCGGTCGCCGATGCGCCGCTGATCAAGATCAAGCTCTCGGCCGACGACCCCGCCGCCCGCCTGCGCGCCGTCGCGGCGGCCGCGCCGAACTCGCGCTTCATCGTCGATCCCAACGAGGGGTGGAGCTACGCCATCCTGAAGGATCTGAAGCCCCTGCTGGCCGACCTGCCGATCGCGCTGGTCGAGCAGCCGCTGCCGGCCGATGCGGATCACGAGCTCGAAGGCTGGGACCCGCCGTTCACCGTCTGCGCCGACGAGTCGGTGCATGTCGGCGGCGACCTCTCGGCCCTGCGCGGCCGCTATCAGGCCGTGAACCTCAAGCTCGACAAGACCGGCGGCCTGACCGAGGCGGTGTCGATGCTGCGCGCGGCCAAGGCCCTGGGCTTTCAACTGATGACCGGCTGCATGGTCGCTTCGTCGCTGGGCGTCGCGCCGGCCCTGCACTTGGCGAGCGCGTGCGACTTCGCGGACCTGGACGGGCCGTGGTGGCTGGCTGTCGACCATCCCGGCGGCCTGCGGGTCGAACGCGGCCGGATCACGCCGCCGAAGCCGGGCTTCTGGGGCGATGCGGTGCGGGCTGAGGGGTTGTGGTTGTAGGGGGCTCCCAATCCTCCCCCCCCTAGCGGGGGAGGATCTTTCAATCCGCCGCCACCCGCACATTCCCCACGTCCACGCCGCTCCCACACGCCCCACACCGCACCACCGGCTCCAGCCGCGCCCCGCAGCTGTGCGTCAGGATCTCGGGTGATCCCTCGCTTCCCGCCAGCCATCGATCGCCCCAGGCCATCAGCGCCACGATCAGCGGGAAGAGGTCGCGCCCCTCTTGGGTCAGCCGGTATTCCCATCGCTCCGGCCGCTCCTGATAGCGCACGCGTTCCAGCATGCCGCGCGCCACCAGCCGTTCCAGCCGGTCGGTCAGGATATTGCTGGCGACCTTCAGTTCGGCCTGGAAATCCTTGAAGCGCTTCAGGCCGTAGAAGGCGCTAGCCAGGATGTGGGCGGTCCAGCGGTCGCCCAGCACCTCGACCGAGCGTTCCAGCATCGGGTGCAGGGCCGCTCCGCCGACGTCGTCATGACTGGCGCGGCGCGAGTGGCGAGCGGGCGGGACGGGCTCCAGGCCCGCGCCGGGACCGGGCGCCAGCGTCACGTCGCGCACCTTCACCGCCTCGCCGCAGGCCTTGCAGGCCAGGACCGGCTTCAGCGGCTGGCCGCACGGAACGTGGACGATCTGGTGCGAAGGGCAGTCGGGATCGAACCGCCAGCGCATCTCCCAGCCCAGCAGCATCAGCGCGGCGTCGTAGAGGTCGCGGCCCATCGCCGTCAGCCGATATTCGTGGCGCGGCGGGCGGTCCTGATAGAGCCGCCGCTCCAGCACCCCGCCGGCCTCCAGGCGCTTGAGGCGGTCGGTCAGCAGCGAGCGGGCGACGCCGGTCATGGCCACGAAGCCGTCGAAACGCTTCACGCCCATGAAGGCGGCGTACAGCACCAGCAGGGTCCAGCGGTCGCCGATCAGGTTCAGCGCGCGGGCGGCTGAACTGCGGCGGACGAGCGCGGGAGCTTTAGGTTCAAGGGCCTTCTGGGGGACCATGGCCGGCTTGGTGGGGCGCTTCGGCTTCGAGAGTCAACGTTTCGCGTACCGACGTCGTGGACACGACAGAAGTCGCTTGTATAGTCGGACTAACTAAGAACGAGAACGGGAGGTCGGCGCATGGTCTATGTGCTGGGCGGCTGGCAGAGCGACTTCGCCGCCAACTGGAGCCGTGAGGGCCGCGAGCTGGCCGACGCCTTCGCCGAGGCGGTGGGCGAGGGGCTGGCGGCCGTCGACCTGGATCCCGAAGACGTCGAGACCGGCCATGTCGGCAACTTCGCCGCCGAGCTGTTCGCGGGGCAGGGCCTCTTGGGCGGGATGTTCGGCCTGGTTCATCCGAAGTTCGACGGCCTGCCGACCGCGCGGCACGAGGCGGCCTGCGCCTCGGGCAGCGTCGCGATCCTGGCGGCGACGGCCGAGATCGAGGCCGGGCGCTACGACCTGGCCTGCGTGGTCGGGATCGAGCAGATGCGCAACGTGCCGGGCCAGACGGCGGCCGAGAACCTGGGCAGCGCCGCCTGGGCCGGTCACGAATTCCAGGACGCTCGCTTTCTGTGGCCGCGCGCCTTCTCGGATCTCGCCGAGGAATACGATCGCCGCTACGGGCTGAAATACGAGCACCTGATGGGCATCGCCGAGGTCAATTTCGCCAACGGTCGGCGCAATCCCAACGCCCAGACGCGGTCGTGGCGGTTCGGGCCCGAGGCCTTCACCGCCGACGACGTCGCCAATCCCGTGGTCGAGGGGCGCACGCGCAAGCAGGACTGCGGCCAGGTCACCGATGGGACGGCCGTGGTGTTCCTGGCTTCTGAAAAGCGCGCGAAGGCCTATGCCGACAAGCGCGGCGTGGCGCTGGAGAGCATTCCGCGGATCCAGGGCTGGGGACATCGCTCGGCGCCGATCAGCTATGCTCGCAAGGTCGAGGCCAGCCGCGATGCGGATTACGTCTTCCCGCAGGTGCGTCGCGCCATCCTGGATGCGCGAGCGCGGGCCGGGATCGCGCCGGACGTCTCCGCGATCGACGCGGTCGAGACCCACGACTGCTTCACCGCCACCGAATACATGGCCATCGACCATCTGGGCCTGACCGCGCCGGGCGAAAGCTGGAAGGCGGTCGAGGCCGGCGACATCGCGATGGGCGGCAAGCTGCCGATCAACCCGTCCGGCGGTCTGATCGGCACGGGCCACCCCGTGGGCGCGACCGGCGTGCGGATGCTGCTGGATGCGTGGAAGCAGACTTCGGGACAGGCCGGGGAGTATCAGGTGGAGGGCGCCAAGACGGTGCAGACGCTGAACATCGGCGGGTCCACCACGACGACGGTGAGTTTCGTGGTGGGGACGTGAGCGGCATAAATCCTCCCCCTGACGGGGGAGGTGTCGCCCAAGGCGACGGAGGGGGAAGTCCTGCCGGCCTTGCCACTTCCCCCTCCGGCCCTTCGGGCCGCCTCCCCCGTCAGGGGGAGGATCTTCGTGTCTAGTCCGTCGTGATCAGGTCTTAAGAATGCCGCCCCTCCTCACCCACCTCGCCATCAACGCCGTCGTCTCCGCCGTCGCCTTCGTGGCGCTGTGGGGCGTCAGCCTTCGCACCCGGGACGTCAGCTTCATCGACGCCTGGTGGGGGCCCAGCATGGCGGTGCTGGCCTGGGCGGCCTTCCTGCAGGGGCCGTCGACGCCGCATGGCCTGCTGCTCACCGGCCTCTGCACGCTGTGGGCGGCGCGGCTGGGCGGGTATCTGTTCTGGCGCTGGCGCAAGCACGGGGCCGATCGGCGCTACGTGTCGATGCTGGCCCATGCCGAGAAGACGCGCGGCTGGGGCTTCGCCAAGACGTCGCTGATCCTGGTGTTCTCGCTGCAATACGCCCTGGGCTTCGTGGTCGCCTTGCCGGTGCAGCTGGGCCAGCAGCCCGGCGTGCTGGGGCCGCTGGCGTTCGCGGGCGCGGCGCTGGCGGTCGTCGGGATCCTGTTCGAGACCATCGGCGACGCCCAACTCGTCCGCTTCAAGGCCGATCCCGCCAACGCCGGCAAGGTCATGGACCGCGGCCTGTGGCGCTACACCCGCCACCCGAACTATTTCGGCGACGCCTGCGTCTGGTGGGGCCTCTGGCTGATCGCCGCCGAGACCGGGATCGGCGCCTGGAGCTTGCCCGGCCCCGTGCTGATCACCGTGCTGCTGACCCACTGGAGCGGCGTGCCCACCACCGAAGGCCGGATGAAGAAGACCAAGCCGGGCTATGCCGAGTACGTGGCGCGGACCAGCGGGTTCGTGCCGTGGTTTCCGCGTTCACACCCTCTCCCAGAGGGAGAGGGCGGGGCCCGCCGCTGAAAGCGGTGGGAGGGTGAGGGGTTATGCGGTCGAGGGTTTAACCCCTCACCCTCCCGCGCGCTGCGCGGGCCCCTCCCTCTCCCTCTGGGAGAGAGTCTTCCCTACGCCCCCAGCTTCTCGATCAGCGCCATCGCCGCCGCCGGGTTCCTGACCTTCGCTCCCGCGATGAAGTAGGCGAACACATCTCCGCGCTCGGCCCAGGCGCGCGCCTGCTTCACCACGCCGTCCAGCTCGTCCGAGCTCATGCCCGTCGGCTCGTCCGGCTTGCTGGACATCAGGCGAGCATAGGTGAAGTCGGCGGTCGGCTGGTCGATGCAGGGCCAGGTCGGCTCCTCGTCGTCGACGGCGTAGACGATGGCCGCGCCGTACTTGGCGGCCAGATCGTAGAACTCCTGGCAGGCGAAGGTCGGGCTGCGGACTTCCAGCGCGTGGCGGAGCTGCACGCCGCCCTGCTCCTTTGGCAGTAATTTCAGGAAGCCCTCGAAATCGACCGGGTCGAACTTCTTGGTCGCCATGAATTGCCAGTTGATGGGGCCCAGCTTTGGACCCAGCTCTTCCAGCCCCTGGGAGAGGAATTTCGTCAGGGAGTCGTTGTTCTCCGACAGCACCTTGCGGTTGGTGCAGAAGCGGCTGGCCTTGACCGCGAACACGAAGTCGTCGGGCGTCTCGTCGCGCCACTTCTGCCAGCTGTTGGGCTTGAAGGTGGAGTAGTAGGTGCCGTTGATCTCGATGCTGGTCAGCTTGGACGCGGCGTATTTCAGCTCGTCCTTCTGCTTGACGTCGTCGCCATAGAAGGTCCCGCGCCAAGGCTCGAACGTCCAGCCGCCGATGCCTGCCCGGATCACGCCCTTGGCCATGTTTGTTCCCTTCCTGTTCACGGCGAAGTTAGGTTAGGTTTTGCTCGGCGTCGAGGAAAAAGGCGGCTTGGCCGAAACGTCGCGCGACTTGATGTTGTGCGGCATTGCCGTATATTTGGGAGGGGGAATGGCGAAGGCGTTGCACACCATCGCCTACACCGCCGGCTTCTTGGCCCAGGCGAAGGCTGACGGGATGACCGAAGCGGAGATGGAGGCGATGGAGCGCATGCTGGCCGCCAATCCCGAGGCGGGTGAGATGATCGTCGGATCGGGCGGCTGTCGCAAGGTGCGGCTGGCCGGCAAAGGGCGAGGCAAGTCGGGCGGCTATCGCGTCGTGACCTTCTTCGCCCACGCGGGTCTGCCGGTCTATCTGGTGGCGATGCTGGCCAAGGGCGCCCGCGCCAATTTCTCGGACGCGGAGGTTTCGGCCATGGCGGTCTTCGCCAAGAGAATTATCGCCTCGGCGAGAGGAGCCAGCGCATGAGCCAGTCCGACGACACCAATTTCAACCGGATCATGGCCGGTCTCGAGGAAGTGGTTGAGATCGTCGAAGGCCGTGCGACGGCTCCGCGCGTTCGAGCGCCCGACGAAGTGGACGTCAAGGCGATCCGCACGCGGCTGGGCCTCAGCCAGGGAGCCTTCGCCGATCGCTTCGGTTTTACGGCCTCAGCCGTCAAGGATTGGGAGCAGAAGCGCCGTCGCCCCGAGGCGGCCGCGCGGATCCTGCTGACGGTGATCGACCGCGAACCCGACGCCGTCGAGCGCGCGCTTTCGGCCTAGCTGAAGATCAGCACTCGACCCGGTTGACCGACAGACCCACGGCCAGGCCGCCCATCGAGGTTTCCTTGTAGATCTCGTTCATGTCCTCGCCGGTGCGCTTCATCGTGGCGATGACCTTGTCGAGGCTGACGCTGTGCTGGCCATCTCCGAGCAAGGCCAGGCGGGCGGCGTCGATGGCCTTGATCGCGCCCATGGCGTTGCGCTCGATGCAG
>OUNM010966295.1_pt1 | contig 55793 bp, 72 predicted proteins | sample 1769961 | NCBI WGS metagenome assembly OUNM01 (sample SAMEA3914820, study PRJEB12502) | metagenome | biome: forest; material: soil | place: USA | collected 2012-03-12 | depth 0.3 m
GCTGCCTTCTCCGAGTCCGATTTGGGCAGCACCTTGAAGAAGCCCTCGATCCGCGACTGCTGCGAGCTCTTGAGGTTCTTCTCGAGCCGCGCGGCTCCCGCGCGCACCCGGTCTTCCGAGAATGCCTTCTCCACCGCCAGGAACTGCACCAGCCCCTCGATGTCGGGCTTGTCCCACTTGAAGTCGCACAGCGGATCGTCGGCCTGGCGCACGTCGGGCGAGAAGAAGAGGTCGCGCGCGTCGGCGAACGGCCAGTCGTCGGGGACTACGTAGCGCTCCTTGGGGTCGTTCTTCATGAACTCGACCACTTTCTCGAGCGTGCCGTGCTCGCGGATCAGCTTCAGCGCCGTCGAGGGGCCGACCTTGGGGATGGGATCGACATAGTCGCAGCCGAGCAGGATGCAGAGGTCGACGAACTGAGCAGCCCCCGCGGGGGGCCAACAGTTAGCATTCCGCAGTGGACTGGCTGGGGATGGAGACAAACCTGTTCCCTTTCCATGTTGAGACCTTCCAGAACCTTATCGACATGGATTTCCTGGATCGGCTCCTTGCGCTGCTCGCTGAAGGTAAGATGGCGCAGGAGGATCGGGGTGTTGAAGCAGAGGGTGTCCATATCCTCGCTGGCGGCAGCGTAGACCTTGCCCGCGCGCGCCAGAACCGCACACTGAGCCTCGGCTTCGGTGGGCGCCGAGATGTAGGGGATGCCCATCAGCTTGAGCAGGCGCTGGCACTCGGCATTGTGCTCCCTGGTGACGCGCACCGTTCTGCGGGAGAACTTTTCGACGTCCTCGGCCGTGCCCGTCTCCTTTGCCTCCTCAAGCCCCTCATTCGCCTCTTGTTTCCGCTGGAACCGCTTGGCCAGCTCGCCCGACTTGAGTTTTGGCGGAGCACCGTCGAAGACGTAGAGCGGTTTGATTCCGTTGTCGACCATGCGCAGTGTGCGGTAGAACATGCCCATGAGATGCGACGTCGTCTCGCCGCTCTCGTTCATGAGTTGTTGGCCATCGGATCGCACGGCAATGAGGAAGCTGTAGATGCTCATGGAACTACGGACGGGTTAGCCGGAAACCTAAACTCGATTTCTTTCGAACGCGGTTGAGTTCGTACGCATCCTGTAGATCGTTAACAAGGGTCGCATGCAGACAAGATTGTGCGTGCTGCAACTTACAATTGCGACCTTGCGGCCGAATTGATTCTTGATCTCGCCTTCCTTGATGGCATCTGGAGCTTCGTCCTTGATGATCGAAAAGAGGTTTTTGATGCCCATTTTTGCTGTGTGGCAATATTGCCGGTCAAATTTTCTTGGGATTTGGTGGGAGGAAAAGGTCGTAGATTGTGCGAAAAAAGGTTGGAGGTAAGGTGGTGGGTGGACAGCCCTTCAGATTCCGTGATGTCACGCTCAGAATGGTTTTGGCTGGTGATTTCGACGCGACCAGGCGACGCGCCTTTCCGCGAAATAAAGTGGGGTCGCTGTAGGCAATTAAAGCCCCGGTCGCTGCAGTTCTCGGCCAGGAGGGGTTGTTCAGGCAGCAGGAAGACCGGGAGAGATCACGAGATTTGCGTTAAGCTCAACATGGTATTGCAATCCGGTACAGCTAAAAAAGGAGGAAGAAGGTATCTCAGGTAGATACAATGTAGGTATTTAAAATCAGATATGTACCGAAAAACGATGATGCGTGCCCTCTCTCTACCGCGGGCAGCCACCCAGTATCTATTACGCCTTGATCCGAACATGCATGGTCGAGAAACTAGGGGATGGCGGCTGAGAATCGACACACGCTCCAAAATATGGACCAGAGGTGGTGATCTGAGAGAGCGGTGGTGGTTGGCGCCGATTCATTCGCAATGTCTCCCCCTCCCCGTATTCTCTGGCGCGCTCTCCCCTGAGCGCTCGCCCAGATTGGTATCAAAGAACCAACGCCAGGCGTCGTATCGTAAACGCCACCAACAAGACCGCCTCACACTGAAGCACTCGCCAAAGTCCCCTGGGACTTGGTTGCTTAGACCCCAGGAAGCAAGGATTCTCACACCCAAACAGGCAAGCATGCGGGCTCTGCTGCTGGCGTCCCGCGCCCTGATTAAAGAGGGCGAACAAGAATCGTTGCTGCGATTTTGAGGCTTTCTGGCGGGGATGGGCACACGAGGCAGCCAAGAAACGAGAACAGAAGCCGATCGTGGATTAGAAATTCTCTTTGCCCCAGACAAAGTTGAACCTGGTCGCAACGTCGGATTAGCGCCGGCACAGCGAAGCATAAAGATAGATATCCAAACTTACCCAGGCTCGCTGTATTTGTTGCAAAAGATGTGTAATGTGCTGCCCAAGCCCTTGGGACCGCAGAAGAACACGCCGGCCTCGGAGGGGGTGTGAAGTTTCCTGATGCCCCTAAAAATCATGTCCCAGTTGGGACGGCCAAAGTTGGTCGGCGACCGCAGGCCGGTGATGGTATCCTTGTCGGCATTGGCGTCGTTGATCATGATGTTCGTCGCGTCGTCGACCTTGATCTTGGCCGTCAGGTACGTGTGGATCTCGATGCGGTTGTCCACGTCCTGCGCCTCAATGGCGAGAAGCAGAGAGCGGAACCATTCGAACGAGCCAAAGTCTCGGCAGATCCAGAAAAAGTAGACCTTGCTTAGCCTAGTCTTCTTCTTTGGGTAGTTCATCCGGTACCAGATGGACTTGAGAATCGAGGCGAAGGGCGTCACACCGATACCGGCACCACAAAGAACCGAAACCTCGTACTTGAACACGTCTTCCGAGGCCGACCCAAACGGCCCATCAATGTAGACGCGAGGGAGCACTCGGCGCAGCGCCGGATCCACTTCGTCGTTGTCCTGGCCCACGCCGACGATCTTGGACGCCTCCCCCTTCTTCTTGTCGAACTCGCAGCCGAGGGTCTCGGCAACCGATCGAGTGAAGTCGCCAACGACGCGCATGTGGATCGAGATGTAGTCCTCCTCGGGCGCGCTGGTCAGGGTAAAGGGGTGATACTGCCACAGCGATACGGCGGGGCAGCAGAAGAAGATGTACTGCCCTGCCCTCGTCTTGGTGTGCTCCTTCTTGATCTGGATCTCGCAGACGTTGCTCGGGTGCTGGACGACTTTGGAGATGTACGTCTTGTGCCTTCCGCGAATCTCGCGGGCGATGCGCTCGGCGAGGTAGGCAAAGCCGCCGTACATCCAGTACTGCCAGAAGACGCCGATGGCCTGGGTGCCGACCGAGCTGCAAAAGGGCGCGAAATCGGGCTGGATCATGCAGAAGGCGCCGTGGATGGCCCAGAAGAAGAAGAAGACGATGAACATGTGGTGCGTGTACCAGAACCGCTCGTAGTTGGCACGGCGCGTCTTCTCGACCGAGGTGATGACCATGCCCGTCAAGGCGATAAGCATGACGTATCCCGTCCAGCCGGGCCCCGACACCAGGTTGGCCAGCAGGAAGCCGTAGAAGCCCAGGTTGTTCTTGGCGGCGATCTGGGCAAAGTTGTTCCAGTGGGCAATCGTGTGCACCCACGAGAAGAAAAAGATGGACCACGCGGTCGTGATGTGGAACGTGATGTTCTTGTCGAACTGGATGATGCCGTTGAGCGGTGTCTGCCTCGCCAGCGAGATGAGTGTCCGGCAGACTGGGAAGAGGATCAGGGCGACATCGACGTGGAGAACGAGGGCGGCGGATCGAGCGATCATGAAGGTTGGCCCAAACGTATCCCGGGCAATTTGCAAACTGTCCTTCAGCGTGAAGTGGATGAAGCTGAAGGCAAACACGACGGCGTGGAGGAGCATGAAGACAAAGACGAAGCTGTGATGCGGTCAGCCTGCGCTGCTGGGTCCAGGTCGCGCGCAACCAGTGGACCATGGTAACTTACATTCGGCGGTAACCTTCGTTCACCATCCACCGGTCAAACTTTTCGCGGGGAGTCAATTCCTTCTGCTTTTCCTGTGTCATCTCGCCCGACAGCAACATGCGCGTGAGTGGCGTCCATCTTGATCGTTCCGACTGCTTCATCGATCCCGCGCTGCCGGGGTAGCCGCCGTACCCATCGTATCCTCCGTAGCCTGACATGCCGGGCGTGTCTCGAGTTGTCGTCGTCTTTGTCGCGATTCCCAATCGCACTTCTCCCAGGAGTCCCTCCCAAAACCTCGCGAGAGATTTTGGTCTCTTGTTTCTTGGTCGCTCGTCTCAAAAAGCCCTCCTCCAGCGGGCAATCGGTGCCCAAAAATCCTTTCGCGACAATCCAGCAATTAAACGGCGATGAAGAACCCAAATGTGGTGGTGTTTTTCGGAATCAGAACCTGCTGAACCGGCGAACGTGGCCCATCTAAACGACAGTCGAGAAGAGAATTCGATGAAGAAGAGTAATAATGTTAAGGAATGGATATGGAGCCTGCATTTGCCACCGGAGGCGAGACGGTGATGGTCAGCAACCAAGCACCGAGAAAGATGCGCAGCACCAACCGAAGACGAAGGGGGAGGGAGGGAGGCCAGAGAATCGGGTGCGGGGGGTGGGTTTGGGTTAAGACAGGCGCCAAGCGATCAAGCAACCAAGCAACCAGAAACATGAGCTGATTCGTGTAGATCATACCTGTCCACAAATGCCTGTCTTCGCTGCAGCGGCCGTTGTCCCGTCAAGGAGCGTGGAACTGGGGAGGGTCGGGCTATTGTGCCAGGACAAAACGTGCGGAAATGCAGAAACGAAGAATAGAAACGTGATCCAAGCGGCGGGGAGCGACTGGCAAATGACTCGAGAAGGGGCACAGCGAACTGACTGAAGAGTCGGAGACGTGACGAGGGTCCCTCCACCAGGGGGGTAGGTCTGTGTTGCGTCGTGGGTGTTGTTGGTGATGGGATGGGAAAGGGGGAGCATGGGAGAGAGCACACGCAAGCAACAAGAAACCCAATATGCCAAGAAGGGGCAAGATCCTCTCCGTTGAACAGGGGAAAATCGACAAAATCGAACGACTTCCCACGCCGTCGAAACGGACGTCCTGCCGATGCGAGCCAAGGGCAACGATGAGACCCTGGGGCTCGGGGTCACTCTGCGGCAACAAGCCTTCTCCGCCACTGCAGGTCGGGAACGTTAGGCCAGGGGGGGTCTGCCGCCCCCACAACCCGACGGGACCTCCAGCAACAGCCTCCGCGACAAGGGCCCCCAAGTCAGAAACGGCATCATGGATCCAGCCACAAATATCCGTCTCCCACATTATGACGACAAAGCCTCGCCGCAAGGGCGCCAACTGGTCTGACTCTGCCTCGAGGAGCTCTGGGCGTTCATACTGCGTACCTACATAGTAGTCCGCGATCTGGAATCATCGTGGCTGTCCCACCGGCCTCGGCCATCCGAGGGGCGTGATGAATCCTCTCGGTCGGGTCCGTCAGGTCCATCAGACCCAGCCCTCTTCGACGAGCAGCCGGTTGGTGGCTGCGGCACTGAGTGATCAGACCGATCTCCCGGCACGACAGGGCACAGAGAGTGGGTAATGGCGCCATTTTCGAGAAGCATAAGCCCAAGTGTTGCTTCGAGTTTCCTTGCGCCATCGAAGCGCTGTGTTCTGCTGCATGTTGCGTGTGAACAGGCGATGGCAGTTTCGACAGGCCAGAGTCTCAGCGTGCAGCTGCCAAGACCGGGCTTGGGTGACCCCACTGGCTCTTGCGAAGAAGCGCTGATTGGCTGCAGCGAAGCCAGGGGGCCGGCCGGCGTTGCGGTTGCTGTTTCGGCTGGGATCCTGACACGCAAGCGGCGATTCAGCTTCGGCGCCTGCCAACGTCGCACCCGTCTGGGCAATGCCTTGTTGATGCTCGGCCGGTCTTGAACACCTCTTTTTGTCGCCGGTGATCCGAATCTCGTGGTTCGGTGATTTGTTTGCGACAGTCGCCCTAACTAGCGCATACCCGGAGTTAACTGAAAAATTGCCGGCGAGTGCAAACCCTCCATGAGGACCTCGTCGTGGAAAACTACCTACCTTACCTACCTAATAATAGACACCTTGGGTATTGACCTATGAGCCAACGGGTTGCTGCCGACGCTCGCCCTCAGCTTGGGTGACACGTGTTTTGGACAGCGACCAATCCTCGAAGGAGACCGAAGCGCCTTGATCACAGGCGAGACCCAGTTGCTGTGCGCGATCCGAGCAAATCTCGGTATTCGCAGACACAGCCAGCCCACGGCACAATGCGTAAGGTAACAGACACACGAGAGTGTGCGCGCAGTGACCACCCCTGGGCAGATCGCGGCCAGACAAGATCGCCAGCGCAGGCGCGGGCCCGGCCTGCACCTCTCGCGCCGCCAATGCGACCCCAGCCAGGTCCGTCGACCGGCCTGAAGCCAGCACAAGGGCGGTCATAAATAAGGGCCATCAATCACACATGCTGTAGTCGAGTCCAGACCGTCGAGCGCCTAGCCCGCCTTCTAATTCCACACTTGTACGCAGGTGCAGAAAAGTCTATCCTCCACCCGGGGTGGAAGACTTGGCTTCTCTGTCCAACCATCCCTTCGCCCCACGGTCAAGGCATGACGGATGAAGGCACGGCAGCCGAAAGCCAGGCCAGGCCCGAGCCAGCCACGCAGCTCGGGGGCGGTGTGCGTACATCCAAGTACCATGGTCATAGTACGTCCGCGCTACGATGTAGAAGCGGAAGGGATCAACGGCGGGGACGGCTCATCGCCAACCTTATCCTCGAAGCTGTGCCTCATCTGATGAACACGTCACATTCACACTCGGATGCAAGCGGGGTTGTCTCCGGTGTGGTCCGGGTGATGCCGGGCGAGCTGGCGGAAGGCCGGCCGGAGACTGCCCGTCACAAATGCATTTCCCCACCACAGTCAAGCGGCTCGAGGTGAGGTACAGAAAATAGTCTTTCTTTGAAGGCTACAGTGATTTTGGGATAGAGCAAGCGGTAGAAAGCTGGTCTGTAAAGCCGGCTACAAGCATCCACGCTCTCGGATTTCTTTCTCCTCTCGGGGCAATCTAGATGTAATTCGGGAAAACATGAGACACAATGTTCCAAGCGATGGGGAATAGTCAAAGAAGCATGCGATGGCCAACCCCCTTCCGATTTCCAGGCTAGGTGATGCAGTATGAATGATTAGGACGCTGCCGTCAGTCCGTGGTGCCCCTGCCAACCCCCTACACCTCCCGTCCACGCCGTCTGGTAATCGGTTCCGTGGGCATCCTAGGTTCCTCCTCGCAACTCCAAAACCTGCCACCTGCCCGCAATCCCAACGACAGACCTTTCCGGGGCCGAGAGCCCAAGTCGGCGGGCGACGACAGCGAAGACGCCCGGAAACCATTGCGATCGGCCACCGCAGTCGAAATCAACGCACACCAGGGTACAGCGCTAGACGGCATACTTCCGGGTCCACTCGCGAGCCGTCTGCTCGTATTTCGCGCGGTCCGTCTTGTATGTGTGGGCGATCTCGGGCACCAGCGGGTCGTCGGGGTTCGGGTCCGTCAACATCGAGCAGATGGAGAGCAGAACTACGCTAGGGTTAGCGGCGGGGGGTCCCAAATACCACCATCTCGAATAAACAAACATACCCTTCGATATGGTCAATGCCGGGCTCCACTGGTCACGCAGAATGTCGAGGCAGATGCTGCCATTTGCGTTAATGTTGGGGTGATAAATCCGAGTCGTGAAGTGGACCTTTGGCGGCTTGAACGGGTAGTCCGTGGGGAACTGGATCTGAAGGAAGAAGACACCCCCAGCATACGGCGAGTCGCTCTGTTTGGCCCTGGTTAGCGTCTGCCTTTGAGAGAATCGAGGTGAGGAGGGCTCGAGGTGGCGCAGCGGCCATATCGCCGTCCCGTGACACCACCACGAAAACGTGAGAACAAGTAAGACTCACAGGACCCATGATCGTCGCCTGCCATTGGAACTGGGCGCAAGAGATATGTTAGCAGGCCGTTATTTTTACAGAGCCCGATCGAGAGGGGAGAGAGCGCGTTGGCGTGACAACAGGGCGAATGAAACGTGGAGGGGTACGCACGAGATCTTCGCCCGCCGGCCCCGCAGAGCAGGAAGAGGGCGGGTCACTGCAAACCGACCGATTAGCATGGCGAACCCGCAAAAAAACGAATAAAATTCACAGGGACTGCCGCCGGAGTCCCGCCATGGCGGTCGGCCTCGGGGCTGCGGTCGTGAACCCCGCCCAGCCTGGCCCCACCATGAGCGGGCAATCGAATGACGGCACTCTCCAGGCTTCCCGCAGAGGTGGTGGAGCAAGCGGACGGCGAGCAAAAGGGATTTCGAGAGAGGACATACCGGCCGAGGTCGGCGAGTTCCTTGTTAATACGCTTCAGCGCCATGTCTGGATGTGTGGTATAGGTGGTTGCCAACGAAGTGCGACGTCGAGAGGCTGGGGCGCTGCTGAATTTAAGGCTGTCAGCGCTTTGCCCGTGGAAGGACGCAGAATCGGTATGAATCAACCGGCAGAGCCACGATAATGGTGGCGACACGGCCGGGTGCAGAAAAAAACACCAACGGGAGTTAGTGTTGAACAGTAAAGGCTTACCAAGAAACTGCAGGGCAGAGCAGAAGCACGCGTTGCAGACGACTTTGTCGGAGACGAGGGTGACGGAATCCGAAGTTGTCGAAGGTTAGGTTGCAAGAGGAAAGTGAGGGGGGGGAAAGTGGGCGGGTCGACAAAGGCGGTTTAGGCCCCACTCCGCCAAAGGCTGAGCCCAGCCATCGCTGGAGCCAAGGAATTTTCAGGCAGGAGCCAGCCGCTGGGACGAATTTGGCGCCCAATCGCCAATCAAGGCCCTGTCGCTGGGGCGCTGAGGACGCCCCGTTTGCTCACGCGACGCCACCACGGGCGCAGACTTGGGGCGACTAACAGCGGTGCGGGCAGTTTAGGGCACAGCTTGTTATCAGCCAGCCCCACCACCCCGCGCCTGGCCGAGAGCCCGATGTTCCCACACAGCAAACGGCATTCAGATGAAGCGACAGGGAAGGCAGATTCGCCCTTCGCACACAACAAACGGCGTGTCACCGGCTGCTCGGCAAGAAGGTAATCTGCACACGCGGCGGGCTCGGCGTGTTTGGGCACACAGGCCGCAAGGGAGAGAAAGGAGAGGTGGTTAAGGCGATGGGACACTACCATTACGTATTACTCAGGGCATACAAAGCAGTTGCTGGCCCGACGCTGCTGACGGATGCAGGGCAGGGTCTTTTGGAGGGACCCTTGGGAACCCGGTATCGCTTGACGTCGCCTGACTTGACTGCATCGGCATCCATACAAAAAGCCCTCCGGAGGCAGCCAGTCTCGCCAGTGAACCTCAGGCCAACAAACAGCCAGGCCAACAAACAGTCGCATGGCCAACCCATCGTCCATGGATGTGCCTCGATCGGCACCGGACCCCTCCATCCCCTGCATGGCGGCCGCCACCGCACAGGTGACGAAGTAAACACCCGATCTTATACGAAGGCCTGGATTCCGGTAATGGCCCGTCCCAAGATAAGACCTATTTTAGGTCAGCTCGCGTGTTGCACACACACACTCCTTGGTCGGCACGATCTGCATGTCTTTTGTGCTGTGTGTGGCTTCGGGAGTCCTGGACTTACTGTGAATGTCGCTCTGGCCCTCGTAGGTCTGCGTGACGTAGAGGTTGGAGACATGACGCCCGATCATGTACTCATCGCTGACGGCGTTCCCGCCAAAGATCTCCTGTAACACTCTCGAGTTGTGGAGGGCCCTGTCGCAGTTCTGGCGCTTGATCATGCTGATCATCTCCGGGGTCGCTTTGCCCTCGTCCTTGAGCCGGCCGACTTGGATCGCGGCAAGGGTGCCGTAGGCCGCGTCGGTGGCCGCGTCGGCCAGTTTCTTCTGGATCAGCTGGTACTTGGCCAGCGGGTTGCCCTTGAACTGCTTGCGCTCGAGGGCGTACGTTCGCGCCCTGTCAATGCAGTCCTCCAGCGCGCCCATTACGCCGAGAGAGATACCGTATCTGGCGCTGTTCAGGCACGTGAACGGCCCCTTGAGACCCTCCACCTCGGGGAACATGTTCTCCTTGGGCACGGGGCAATCCTCGAGGTGAATCATGCCGGTGATCGAGGCGCGCAACCCGGTCTTGTTCTTGATGGCAGGCGTCTCCAGCGTCCCCGCAGGGCACTGATCCCGGTCCACCAGAAACCCGCGGATTTTGCCCGTCTCGTGCAGCTTCGCCCAAATCACCAGCACGTCGGCGATGGGCGAGTTGGTGATCCACGTCTTGGAGCCCTTGAGGAGGTAGTACCCCTTCTTGTGCGGGTCCTCGCGCGCCACTGTCTCCATCGACCCCGGGTCGCTGCCGTGGTTCGGCTCGGTGAGGCCGAAGGCGCCGGTGACCTTGCCCTTGGCCATCTGAGGCAGGTACTTCTCCTTCTGTTCGGCGGACCCAAAGTCATGGATAGCACCCATGGCCAGCGACGACTGGACCGACATGCTGCTCCGGTAGCCGCTGTCGACGCGCTCAACCGCTCGGGTGATCAACGCTCCCGCGACATTCGAGACACCGGCACAGCCGTATCCCTTGATCGTGGCGCCGAGGAGCCCCAGCTCGCCCATCTCCTCGAGGATCTTGGGATCGTAGTTCTCATCCCGGTACGCCTCTATGATTGTGTCAGTCGCGCAGGCTCGATGGCGTCAGATCCGGATTCAGGAGGCAGTACGGAGCACTCGCGGGAGCAACTGCTCTTGACAATACCGCTCTGCCATCTCTGACACGGCCACCTCCTCCTCGGTCAGCAGATTCTTGGACCCGAGCGGATCCTCCCAGTTGAACTGCGCGGCCGAGGCATAGGTCCTAGAGCTGCACGCAGGCCGGGCAAGAATCGCAGCCCGCGTGGGCATCCACCTGAAAAGGGGCCTCAACATGATGGTCGTGTGGTGGTGCTGGGTTCAGTATTCCGTCGGTCGCTCTGATCTGGCATGCTCCGTTGACAGAGGGAGAAACCAAGCAGCCTCCCACTTCTGCGTCCTCGGTATTAATACCATCACGGAGATCGACGTTAATGTCATAGAGGCCCCGCCGGCCCCGGGGTTAGCCGGCCTGCCTCGGGTGTCGTTCACCGAGGGTTAGGGTTAAAGCAATGCGAAGACCGGGGAGAAGAGGTCGTTCAAGCGGAACTGACTTCTCTATCGAGGTACGCACCGATGTAGCTAACGCTAGTGTCCATAGGCCATGACCAAGATTAACAAAGGAGAGAAAGAATACCCTAACTCGAGTCTAATAAGCCAAGCCTCGGAAACCGCGAAGCCACAACCACACCTGGAGACCAATACCCCCAACACCTCGCAATGCTTGACGCTTGAAAGTTCTATCCAGAGCCCGGCCGGTCCAACTCCAGCAAGTATGCTACCTCCCCGCCTCACTGCTGAGGTTGGCCATCTCATACTCGCCAGCTCCGTCCCTCCCCCTGCCCCGCCCCCTGCCCCGGGAGAAGCCCTGCTCCTCATCGCCGTCCATGCCACTCTCACCAACATCGCCGTCGTTCTCCCCTCCACTCCCGCCAGCAGTTGTTGCACCGCCGTTTCCTCCAAAGGTTATGGGCTGAAGCTGGCGGTAGCGGCACCCCCACGTCGCTAGCGCAACCGAGACGGCGCTCCCGGCCGCCATCGTGAGCCACCATGCAGTATGACGCGGCAGCTGCCCCGTGTATAGCGTCACAACTACCAGATGAATGGCGTGTAGTGAGAGGGAGAAATCGAGGACGAGCTTGGAGCGGCCGATGAGGACCACAATGGCGGCGGCCCTGCGCGAAACGCAAAAGGAGTCAGCGGGAGTTCTCACAAATGTCCACAGCAACCTCAAAATACGCACATCAACAACCCCCCATCCAATATCCAGACAAACCCCATCAGCCACCCCTGCGTCGTGTCGCCGCGCACGGCGTCCCAGCCAAAGATCAGATCCAGGCTGAATTTAGTCCCCGCGACCAGCACGGTAAAAAGCATCAGAACCAGCGCGACCGCATAGTACAGCGCCTGCAACGCCGCGATCTGGCTGAAAATTTTGAGAGGCGGGAGCTCAGCGAGGGCGCCCGGGCGAGGCGGCCGCCGCCGACGCGCCATCGACTCGTTGTAGGGGGCTATCGGGAGGGGAAGAGTGGCGGGCGGGCGTCAGTTTGTCGACGCTGGCAAGTCGGCACGGCCGGAGTGTGCTCGTTGCGCGCGCTCGGGATGCGACTACTCGGTTTGGGAGGTTGGAGAGAAGGTGTCGTGTCAAGATCGCCCGGCTTTCGAGTTTCGAGGGCGCAATCGACGTCCCGGTCGGTGAAGTGAGTATTCGGACGTCGCAGCGTTGGAAACGAGTCGCCAAGTAGTCGTGGCTATTTATGTCTCCTTTCAATAGCCCCTAGCTAAACCGTATAGTATGGCGATGTGTCGTTGGTGAGGCGGGAGAGTTTGCGAAAGGGCATCGTGACCGGGACAATCCGAATGTTCCAGGACGGGGCGCAGTTATGTAATCTTTGATGAACCAGGGGCTGGCCGTTGACCCCACAGCCCCGTCTGCCTGCCGGCTCGGGTCATCCATCCGCTGCTTTCGATCCCGTCGGCGGCGGAAGAAGCCGAGCTCAACCATCGAAGCTCTCATCCAACCTCAACACCACCAACACCCAACCCAACCAGCCAACAACCCCTCAAAACAAAAACAAAAGAGGAACAACGACATGGGCCTCCTCTCAGCAATCTTCCCCCTCTCTGAAGCCGACAAGCGCGCGACCGAGGTCCGCACAGGCGCCGTGGCCCCCTCGCGCTCAGAGCGGCAGCAGTGCTGGGCGGCGCGCGACGGCTACTTTGCGTGCCTGGACGCGCACGGCATCGTCGACGCGCTCAAGGACGAGAAGCAGGCGGCGCGGGCGTGCGGGGCGGCGAGCGAGACGTTTGAGAGGGATTGTGCTACGCAGTGGGTGAGTTGTTGGGTTCTTTTTCTTCTGCTCTTGCTCCTATTCCTTTTTGGGGGGTGCTTGTTTCGTTTTCGACTGACCGATGGGCAGGTAACGTACTTTAAGAAGTGGAGGGTGCAGGATCTCCAGAAGAAGGCGAGGTTGAAGGAGCTCGAGGCGCAGGGGGCGAGCAAGATGGATGTGCAGAGCGATTTCGCGCCCCGGAGCTGAGCCGGAAGAGCTGGATGGGGCCTCACTCAGGACGGATGAAGAACGGCCGTCACACTGATTGTATTGTATATAACGTGTATAACATGTATGCTTTCTCCTTGGGACAGACCCTCTGGGCATCGGCGTTGACTCGTGATGGCTTGGGTTTGGAAACATGATCCTTTCCGAGCGCAAAATAATCCACATCACAACACCATTGCGCTGGCAATTTGTGCCTCCAAAGTATCCCAGACGAGTACCTCCACTCAATTCTGATAAATGTATCTTGATATCTAAACAACAGAACGACCCCGATCCCCCAAACCTTGAAAGCCCCTCCGATACCTGCTTCTCCCACATCTTTCAGGGGGAACGAGTCATGTAAACAGAGTTTCCGTTTGTCCTTAACATTGGGTCTAACTTCTAACGAGCAATAGTGCCACTGTCGCAACAACCCGGCCGGCTATGAGTGATTATGGCGACAAAAGAAAAGATGAATCCAGACGACATCAAAAAGAAGAAAAGAGAGAAGAAAAATACCAGGTATGAACAGGTAGCTGGGAGAAGAGAAAAAAGGACACCCGTAAAGGAAGACAAAAGAACTTGCTTGGTGTGTATGCTGTTTGATGCTTTGTGGTATCACGTTGTTGCTGCAAGGAGACAAATGATGAGATGAAAAACCACCCGGGCTCGTACAGTTCCCACCGCGATCCTCACCCTTTCTTCCAAGTCCGAGCCGATCCTTGGGGTGGATCAACCTGCCGTCTTGTTGTTGGTGCGGAGTTTCCGCAACGCTCGACTCGGTGACATCCTCTGCAGAAACCTGCTTCGGACCAGCTCCCACTCCTTCCGATCTGACGTCTGCTCCAACACCGGGGCCTCTTGCTCTCCCCCATCCCGCACTGCATCTCCCATCGGTGCGCTGTGGTCGTCCTACGACGCATGCTGAGGACGAGATGTGCTTGGGCTTGGAAGTGGAGGCAGGGCCTTATCGAGGCTGTCGCGGCTGATCTGCGCTCGGATGTTCGCCGACTTCTGCGACCCAGTAAGGCTCTTGAGGCCCCCGTTACTGCTGCCGTTGGTGACGACCCCGTAGCCACTATCCGCACTTTCGGGTTTCGTCGGGCCTGTGTACCCGTGTCCGGTTTTCGGTGGGGTTGGCGGGGGCCGTGAATTGCTGCCGCTGCCGCTGCCGCTGCCGCGGCTACCACCGCGGCCGCCGAGAAGAGGGTTACCGAACCCGGGCTCCAGGTCGTAGCCGTCCTTGGCAGGGGTCAATGGCCGGCCATCGCTCTCCGTGGCAAGGCTGCTGACACGGCTATTTCGACTTCGGTCTCCGGTTGACGTGCCCTCGGCGGCTTCCTCCACCACTGGTAGCACGGTTGTCTCTCTGCGATCAGCCGCCGAGCCGTTCGGGCCGTGGCCTGCCTTGCCGGCTCCCGGACTGCCTGTCGGGGGAGCGGAGATGGTCGCTCTCAAGGTCCGGTCTGGGGTGTGGGCCTCCGCGTCTGTTGCTTCCGTCTGCACCGCTAGTTGCTCAGCTTGCCTCTGTGCCGGGGCCGAAGAGGAGGGCGGGAGTGGAGGCAGGTAGTTAGGAACGGGTGGCACCGTAGCGACGGCCTCGGCCGCTAGCGCGGCATCCCGTTCTTGGGCAGCTCGGAACGCCTCCTCCTGTGACTTGGTTACGCTTGAGATGAAGTTGATGAACCTCTCGCCGTATTCATGAGGTGGCAGGGCCGAGATTTGAGTGCGATCGCTTGAGAGGCCCTTCCAGAAGTGCTCTATCTTCTTGATGATACCGTACTGAAAAACACAATCAGGTTAGTTTCTGTCTGCTGCGGAAACGTCTTGCGAAAGGGCTGGAAACATACGTGAGTGAGGCAGTCGATCACTCCCAAGTAGTAGATCTCGTCCCCGGGAGAGTTATCTTCGTGCGTCGCTCGGAAGCCACCGTCGTCCTGGTTGAAGATGAAACCAGGGCGGTTCTGCCCCTCCTCCAGCTCCTCGGGCATTCTGTTACTCGTCTCCCCCATCAGGACCGGCTTTTCGGACTGGATCATCTGCCGGAGCTCCCTCGCCTTGCGTTGATTCTCCAGCTTGGACGGAGTCCGCATGAGAACCGAATGAGGGTCAAAGTCCTCTGCGGATTGCTTCCCACCCGGGTTGAAGACGCGGAGAGTCTTGCCCCTCAGGTTCTCTTCGTTGCCCTTTTCGAGATCGTGTATGCCGATGAGCAGAGAGTAATCCATAATCTGCAATCTTTGCAACAGCCGCACATCCTTGAGAAGCTGCGCAAGGAAGAGGCGTTTCTTTTGGATGCCCAGCTCGAGTTGCTTCTTCCGCCGCAGCCAATTCAGGTCCTTCAAGGTCGCCCTGGGGTTCGTCTCCAGGTCGTCCTCCCGATACTCCCGCCCAATTGTCGAGCCTTTCAGGTCAAAAGTTTGGTGGATATCCCGATGCGGGGGAAACAGGTTGTTCATGACGACAAAGTGGATCTTCCTGCCGTAGGGCATCTTGACCCGGTGGAGGCCGTAGAACTGTGAAAGAAGGGTGTTGGGGTTGTCGGTGACGTGCTGGTAGTAGTCCTTCAAGATCTTGCGGAGAAACTTATGCTCGGCGTGGTGGATCGTCTTGATGATGTATTTGTAGTCCCGAGAAAAGTAGAAGAAGCTCCCGCTCTTCCCCGGCGACCCAAGCTCCGACAAGATGTACTTGCCGGTCAACGACATGAGGTAATCCGCGGGGTCGAGGCGGAAGAGGGCGCGCAGGTGGCGGAACACCCAAGGTGCGTAGTCCTTAAACTTGAAGTCGTACTTGGCCGAGGGGACCAACTCGTTTCCGGCGATGTCGAAGGTGGATTTCTGCTTGACGTCGAAGTCGGCATCCGTCAGGGGGCGGTCGAGCTTCGCGTTGGTCCTCGACACGGCCACGCGAATGCCGGTCAGCATGTTGTATGCAATGACCCAGTTCGCATGCGACTCGTCGACCTTGGTGCCGACCAGCACCCTGTCATCGTCCTCAACCTCCCTCCTCCTCCTCTTGCTTGCCCGCTTTTGCCGGTACGCCTCCGCCCACCGCAAGGCATCCTCGTCCGGGACAACCTCGTCGCGCGGCCCGTCCGAGTGAAGGGATCGCGTGTTTCTCCTAGCCAAACTCAGCGAAGCCCTGCGCCCTCCCACGGGCGTGATCGTTGGAGAGAATCTGCCGCTCGAGTAGGCCGTGTCGATCCCGTCTCGTGACCCACGGGCAGATGAGACCTTTGGGACTTCCAATGTATGGCGATGCTTGATCCCCGGAACGGGTGGGGACTGCACGGGACCGGATGAGATCGGCTGCTCGTACACTGGAGGGGATGAGTACCTGTGGGGCGCTTTCTGGCTTATCCGGCTCGAGGATGGGCTGGAGGACTGGGGAACGAGCGCGGGCGCGCTGGCCATGGGGAGCGGCGGCGGGACTGACGCAGATCCGTTCTCGACAGGCCAGATCTCTCCTTGGCTGTCCCGATGTGAATATACCTCAGCCCCTGGGTGCGATTGTGAGTATTCCGTCCCGACTGATAGGCGTGAGGGACCCTCGTTTGGTCTCCGGCCGGGAGAGCTGTCCCGGGTTGCCCTAGCTACCGAATCCGCGACTGTCCGGTCCACTAGTGTCGTCGTTGCGTTGTTGAGCGCCAGCGGTTTTCGGGTCGTCCAGTCGGCCGGACCCACCCCATTCGGCCCGCCGACACTGTTCCCGTTGGGTGGTGAGCTCATGCTCGGTGGGAGAGAGAAGTTCCTGACCGGGCGCCGCTCCGGGTCTGTCGACGTCTCGGATGTGGCGGACGAGCTAGTCGAATTGGCCGAGCTCCCGTCGAAGCTCTCGTTCGACGTGTGCGAGTGCGGCTGACGAGCAATATGTCCATTGACCTTGGCTTGGGATAAGCCGTACTCAGCGGCTCGATCGAGGTGCACAACACCCAGGGATTGCGAGTCGATTGCCGCGGGTTCGTCCGGCACGAAGGAGGGCATCTCGGGGGGGCACTTGGCGGTTGTGCGAATCGACCAGGGCGTCCCAAATCAAGGTGCCGGGATGCGGTCGGCAGCCGCACACATCCCCTGGTGCGCGTCAATCAATCGTAGGTTTGTCCTGTGTATTCGCAGCTGAGTGGTCGTCGGGGCCTGTTCGGAAGGCGAGATTGAAATGCCGGGCGGGCTGGCTCGACGGACGAACGACGACGTGGGTGGTGTGTTTTGTCGTTGGTCTGCGCTCGCTGAGGATGACCGGGCTCAGAGGTTCCGAGCGGGCGGCGGAATCTTTAGGGCCGCAAGGCGAGGCGAGAGTGCGGGCAGGCAAGCGCTTATTAGGATGGCCGGTTGATCGAGAGCGCAGAACTCCCTCTGCCGTCGCCCAATGACAGCAATACTTTCGAGATGTGCGCCCGTGGACAATTGTGACGGTTCTTTGCGTGTCGGGAGAGAGTCGGTCGGAATGGGAGAGAGGAACCTGGAAACGCTACGGTGGCTGAGGGTGGTGACTGGGCCCAGCACCTCACTTAGCGCAAGGGTTGGCTCCAGCGACAGGGAGAGGAGAAATTGTGTGGAGCGGGCCCGATGGGCAAATGGCGGCTGCGCAGACGCAGACAATGGAACAAGGAACGGCGGAGAGCAGACGGGAGCGCAGACCACCTGCAGTTCAGGGCTGCCGGGGTGGCCCACAGCCCGATCTTCAGGCTCATCCAGGTCGGGTAGGACTTCTACGACAGGCAGGCAGGCAATCTAGGACCGCCGCCGCCATGATCAACAAGTGCACCGAGTCCAGCCTGTCAATGAGAGCAGTTTTCTTTCCGTCCTGCTCGGCCAGAATGAAATAAAATAGAATCGAATATAGAATAAAAAGGTTGGCTTTCTCATCTTCCTCGTATCACCTGGGGGTCGTGTCGTGCTCCTTGCCTTGTTGGTCAGGCCTGTCAACCTTGGCGTTGATTCATGTTGCACATTGAAGATGGGGCCAGCTGGAGACCCGGGTGGGCAGCCCGGTCTTCTGGATGAGCAGAGAACAACCAGCAGAGATAAAGCCCATGGCAAAGGGATGCCTCGTACTTCCGTGTGAGTGCAAAAGGATCTTGATCTTGCTTGTCTCTTCCGCGACTCCGACCAGAGCTGTTGAAAGATTTGCTTCGAATCATGTGCGTCATTCAATTCTTTGTTCAGCTGGTTGGGGACCTAGAATGGAGATTGGAGACGAACTCTCATTTCGGGGACCCCTGTCCGCGGTGCCTGAAAAGGAGGCGCGAGCCCGCGTTGGTAAACGCCTCCCCACATCAAGTCGGAACCACTGGAACCACTAGAGGCCGAAAGCGCGGCACATCAGCTGCTGCATGGGCCGTGGTTGCTGGCCTTGTTGGCCAGGCCATGGATGTCGTCACCACAGAGACACAGGGATGCCCAGCACAGAATGCGCAGGACTGTGCAGAACCAGAAATGTTGACTTGTGCTTCCATGTGTCCCGGTGTTCCGAACAGGATTACGAGTCTCTGACAGAATGAGGCACACATGCATTGCTGGGCATCTGAAAGTCGGCATTTGTCTGTCTCCCGCAAATAGAACCAAAAGGCATCCACTAAATAGTGCGCTCTGGCCCAACACCACGCCCGCCTGTATTCCAGGCTCTGCACTAGACATTACACGGTCCTCCTCTCGACAATAGCCTCCCCCACCGGCCGCCCAGCAACGAACCCGCCATTCTCCCCGCCCAGCTCAAACACCTTCTGGCCCCTCACCCACGTCTCGTGCACGCGGCCCCGGAACGTGTGGCCCTCCCACGGCGAGCAGCGGTTCTTCCAGCGCATCTCGGCCGCCTGCAGCGTCCACACGTCCTCGTCGTCGAAGACGCACACGTCGGCGTCCATACCCGCCCGCAGGCCGCCCTTGCGGTGTGCCAGCCCGACCTGCCGCGCCGTCGCCTGGCAGCACATGCGCACAATGTCGACCACCGAGGGCGCCGAGTCGCCCCGCGCCGCCCGCTCCGACGCCGTCGTGTGCAGGATCGGCAGCCCCAGCCCCACCGACGACACGCCGCCCCATGCCGCGAAGAAGTCGCCTTCTTTCCTGGCCGCCGCGGCGACGAGCACTTCTCGTTCTGGCTGAGACTCCGACTCTAGCTTCGGCTGTCCCTCCTCGCTTGGCGTCGCCACGTCGATGCCCGAGTCCGAGTGGTGGGGGATCGGCCGGCGCGGCTCGGCTGCGGTCTGCAGGTGCGGCGGGAGCAGCTTGAGCTCGGGTGTGCACGGGGAATGGTCCGAGACGATGGTCTTGATGCAGCCGTCGGCATCGGTGAGCTCGTCCCACAGCCGGTCCTGGTTCGTCTGCGACCGGATCGGCGGGCAGCACTTGTGCCGCGTGTCGCCGTCCTCGATGTCGTCGGACGCGAGGCCGAGGTAGTGGAAGCACGTCTCGGCCGTGATGTTGATGCCGCGCTGTCGCGCCTGCCGCAGGATGGGGATGCACTCCGTCGCCGAGAGGTGCACGATGTGCAGGTGTAGCTGCGGCGCGAGGCTTGCCATTGACAGGATCTCCTCGACCGCGCACGTCTCAAACATGGGCGGCCGGGAGTCCAGGAAGGTGCTGTAGCTGTTGAGCTCTCCGCTCGGCTGGGCCGGGGGGGCCGACTGCTGGACGGCGTCGCCTACGGAGGCGGCAATTGGAGGGAGCATTTCGGCGTGGAACATCAGCGTGGTAGGCGAGTCTTTGAGCGTCGTCATTGCGAGTGCAATATCCTTTGCCGATACGGCGGGGAACTCTTCAACCTAATGTTTTGGTTAGCAACGCAAGTGCGTTTCACCCGCCGAGGCGATTCACTCACCCCCGAGTCGATGAGAAAGCCCTTGAAGCCACGGACGCCGGCTTCGACGAGAGGCAGCAGTTCGTGGGCATTTCCCGGAATGACACCGCCATAAAATCCAACGTCGATCCAGCACTGGCCCTGGCTGGCGGCGAGCTTCTCCTGGAACCCAAAGAGGGTGGTCGTGGGAGGGATGGCGTTCAGGGGCATATCGACGACGGTGGTGACGCCCCCTGAGGCCGCGGCCTGGGTCCCCGTGTTGAAGCCCTCCCATTCGGTGCGCCCCGGCTCGTTCAGGTGGACGTGGGCATCGACCAGTCCGGGGAGGAGAAGCTTTGGGCTGAAGTCCTGGTACACGGCCGCGGCGGGGAATGAGGTCCTGGGGAGGACTTGTTGGACTGTAGACAAGATCTTGCCCGTGGAGAGTGAGATTGTGATTGTTGCCGGCTTGAGCACGAGTGTGTCGTCCGGGAGTGTGAGGACGGTCCGGGTCGATGCCAAAACAGCAACAGGCTCATCGTCAGCATGGTGGGGGGCGCTCAACACCGTCATCTTGAAGACAGTCCCTCAGTTGTTCTTCAGCCTCTCGTGGCCAGGGAGACACGGCCTTTGTCTGTCGAGGTGCCGCGGCGGCGTGGGGGTCCGACAAGGAAGAGGAGAGCGGTGTCGAGCCTGCAAAGAGGTTGTCCGCTGTCGGGCCACCACTGACTACCAAGTGAAACGCTCGAAGACCTTCCGTCTGGTTCACGTGCCGATGTTGAGATCGAGAGATTGGGGAGGAAGATGGTTTCGAGAACGGAAGGCAAAACGGTCGAAGGAACGGCACGGTTCACTGATAAAGAAAAACTATACGTGCAAAGCAGTCCTGCAATGTAGTGCAGTGCGTTAGGGGGAAGGTTATGGAAATGTAGAGGTCTGGACATGGAGACATGGCAATTCCCATCACCCCATCCCGCGGCCTTCCCCGCCTGGCTGGTCCTGGTCGCTGGACGGTTGGGTCTGCTGGGGTTGCCATTCCTGGTTGAAGCAGAGGGACGGAATCGTCGGCCGTTTGGCTTATCCCGCGGCCTTCATTGGCCCGGGTTTCAAGATCGGAGACTGCCGCCCTCCGAACCCTGCAGCAAGGTCCAGACGCCCTGAGGTTGGCCAATCACAGGCCGGGGGCGAATCCCCTAAATTTTCAAGAACACCAGGCCCGTTTGTTTCCCTTTTGGGCGAGATCTCAAGTTTCGATCGAGTAACCCGTGAGCAACTGATCGAGTAAGAGTTGAGATAACCTGACGAGCTTGACACGGATCCTGAGGCAGGGTCTTGCGGCCGGCCTGCAGATGCCGAGGCGATGAAGCAAGTACTATGTATTGTGACTCCGCCGGCATGATAACAACAGTGCATGACGGGACTGCAAGGTGACAGATCTTGTCGCTGCCATGCGGGACCCCGGCGAGCCCGGCACGCACGCACTGCATTGGGTGCGCGGGAGATATGGAATCCCGTCTCTTCTCGGCTTGCACTGATAACCCGAAGTCATGACGATGATATCAACCCCCCCGGAGTGCGGTTGTTCCAGTTGGCCAGCCAGGTATCCGCAAGAACGAGGTGGCCTACATAGATACCAGGTACGGAGTACTTGGGCTCGAGTTGGGGTAAGTCAGTGTGTAATAGGCAGAAAAACACGGCTTCTGTAAACCTCCTCGAATTCCAAGGTAGGTCCTCAAGACGGGGGTTCGAACCAACAGGCGGACAAGGGTGTTTTCGGGCCCAGAACGAGTTTCGCTGTCACCAACCTCACGGGCTCTCCAGCAACCCCGAGTACCCGGTAAAAACCTAAGAATATGCGACCGCGGGCACGGCATGCTGAAGCATAGGCAATGACCCATAGCCTACGTCGTTGGGCAAAGACATACCAGAACTGGATAGGCGGTATTCTTTTCAGTTAACAACCCCGAGCCAGCTCTCGATCCAGCTTTCTTCTCCTCTGGCCAAGCAACCAACCAGCTTCCCCCTATTCGACCCGAACTCTCAGACCCGCTCTCCTCCTCCATCGTCAACCTAAACCAAACTCACTAATATCTCCTCACGAACATCAAGAGACACCATGCCGCGTGTCTGTATTCTTTGCAAACACCGCATCCGCATCTTCGACAAACCAGACACCTACGATGAACTGGTCACCCGTGTGACCGACGGGTTCCAGATTGAACCCGGCAAAGCCCTGCTCTTTACTTGGGAGCATGTAAGCGGGGTCGACGGCAGTGTGATAGTATTCGAGATCGACCCGTCTGCATTTGGGATCATTCGTGACGGAGACGTCTTGAACTGCTACGTGGTCGAAGCGGAGCTACCCGTCCCTGGCGACGCCCGCTCCTGCACAACTGGGGCAAAGCGGCCACTGTCGAAGGCTCGGCGGATGTAAGAACTGTTTGGATTCTTGGCCCGCTATCCTCTGGGTTGGGTTCAGGGAGCGTTGGGGCCATTTCCATGGCAACTGGCACGGTAATAGGACTTTGGCAAGGCCAAATGTCTAGGACAGGAGTTGTCAGGACCTTGAGGTTAACAGTGCAGCACCTCTGTACTGTATGGTCGTGCGTTGGCTAATCACCTAATCTACTCCATTGCTCTCTGACCAGCCTGTTTACAGCCGCGGGACTTCCTCCGGGTTCTTGATCTCGACCATGAGTTTACCTGCTCAGGGGTTAGCCGTGTCAGGTGTTTCGGGACAACACAGCGCATCTCTCTGCGCCGAGTACTTACCAATATTCCCACCCTGGAACAGCTGCTTGAACGCCTCATCGGAAGCAGCCACACCACCCTTAATGATCGTCTCCTGCCTCTTGAGCTTGCCCTCACCCAACCACTGCGCGAGCTTCGCCAGCGCCGTGCCGTACTCCTTCGCAAAGTCGAAGACGATAAAGCCTTGCATTCTGAGAAAACGGGTCAGCTCCATACACAACCAAGCCCGCCTTCACGTGCCGCGCCACGACGAAACGTACTTGATTCGTTGCGTGATGATGTTGGAAAAGTTCTTTTGCTGAAATTCACCCCAGGCTGTTAGTCCACATGTTGGCGACAATCTGGAAGTTGCGAGAACAGGGTGTCTCCAAAGATGCTCACCGAAGGCCCTGACTTGCTCTGGGCGTTATACTGAGAGATGCCGCCGCACATCACAAACCGGGAGAAGGCATTGGCCCGGCCAAGTGCCATATCGAGTTGCTCGCCGCCGACTGAGACGTCCCGTCAGTGACCCCCCTTTCTCATTCATCCTCATCTCCGGGACTTGTCGTTACTCACCGTTGTCAAAGAAGACATCGATGAACTTGGGTGTGGCCGCCTTAAACTTGGCCCTGAACTCCGGGTCCTTGTAGTTGAGCGCCACGTCCAGGCCCAGCTCCTCGGTCAACCACCGGCACTTCTCGTCGCTGCCGGCCGTCCCGATGACCCGCGCGCCCGCAATCTTGGCGATCTGCGCGGCCACGCTGCCCGTCGCGCCCGCGGCGGCCGAGACCACCACCGTGTCACCGGCCTTGGGCTCGCCAATCTTGGTCATGCCAAAGTAGGCCGTCAACCCGGTCATCCCGAACACGCCCAGCAGATCCGTCACCTTGGCGCCCGTCTTGCCCAGCGGCAGCGCTGACGCGGGCTCGACCTGGTCCTCGGGCATGATGCCCACCTCGCGGATGCCCATCGGGGCCGTGACGATGTCGCCGGCCCGGGCCTTGGACGACTTGGATGCGAGAACGCGGGCGATGGCTAGCGCACGCATCACTTCGCCGATCTGCACCGGCGGCACGTACGAGCGCCGGTCGTCCAGCCAGCCCCGCATGGCCGGGTCGAACGACACGTACAGCGCCTCGAGCAGCAGCTGGCCGTCCTTGAGGTCCGCCTCGGTCGGCGCGGGAACCTGCCGCTGCCGGAAGGTCTTGCCGGGGACGATCTCGCCCGTGGGCCGCTCCGCGAGCTCGAGCTGGAGGGATTGCCGTGCCATGGCGGGCCTTGGGAGACTGTGGGGTGAGGGTGGAGTGGTTTGTTTGTGAGATGTGTGTGTTATCAGAAGTACACAAGGAGGAGTCGTTGGTATGTGTCTGCTTTGCTTTGTTCAACAAAATGCGGTCTGGTGGTTCAACTGTCGAGCACACCTTCAACCCGTTCTACCCCACCACTACTTGTACTGCCCCTCAGAATAGGGAATGTCCTGACGTCGTGTTTGCTTGGTACAGTAATTAGTAATACTTCCCGGTGGGACCCCCTGGATCTTGTCCCGATACTGCCCATTCTCCGGGCGTTCTCCGCATCGGGACTCCGCCCCGAGGCCGCGACCGTCTTTCGGCGGGCAGTCCGAGCGCCCGAGCCGAGGCTGACACGAAACCCGGCCTTCAAAGCCTCGGGATGCTGCCAAACCCGGGCCGCTGATTTGTCAGTGCCGAATTGTCTGAGGATTAACTATTCTGCCTCAATGAGAATGTACGGCGAAGATCTCGCAATGCACTGCGCTGGAAGATGTTGACAAGCGGTCTGAAGCGGTCTGACGTTGGTCGTTGATGGGACAGCCGGAAGCAGCAGAGACGGAGAAGAGGACGCAGAAGCTGAGACTCTATTCCGCCCAAGAGAACTCCAATGTAATTTCCATCGATCTGAGCTGAATTCTGAAACGACATCTCGCCCGCCCCCCTCATAGCGCCAGATAATGCATTTCATCATACACATTGAGGCCCCTTCCAGGATCGGAAATGTCGGGGCCCTCTGCTGTACACAAGCCAGACATATGGCCACTCATCTATATTTACCTCCCCGCTCGTTTCCCAACCCATTAGAGCGGGCGATTCTCGTGTGTTAGTACAGCCCTCAACCTCGAGTTGGGCCAGGACGTTTATTTCTTCCGCTGCAGAGTCTTGACGGCCATCTCAATTAAGCCGTCCTTGGCTTCGCTGTCCGGAAACAAGCTGATGGCGGCAATCGCCTTTTCGGCGTATTCCTCGGCAAGGGCGCGGGTCTGCTCGATGCCATCACTTTGCATGACGAGGTCTCGTGCCTACGCATTCTCCGTTAGCACCGACTTTCCTGTTCTTGTGGTCCCAGATCCAACTCACCCGAGAGACGTCGCCCTCGTTGGCAAACTTCCTGCCTACCAGCGCGCCGAGTTCCGGCATCGTCTTCCAGGCAAACAACAGCGGGGCAGTCGCTAGCCCGAGCTCCAGATCGGCGCCCGCCGGCTTGCCCAGATCCTTCTCGCTGCGCGTGTAGTCGAGCAAATCATCGACGAGCTGGAAAGCCAGGCCGAGATTCTTGCCATAGAGGTATGCGGCATCCACCGTCTGGGCATCTGCGCCGCCTAGTAACGCCGACGCTCGGCAGCTCTTGCTGATGAGGGACGCCGTCTTGAGATAGGTCTTTTGGAGGTAGTAGGTGAGGGCGTCCTCGGACCACCGCGGGTTGCTCTCGTCCCGTGCCGTATTTTTCAACTGCATGAACTCGCCCTCGACGAGGTTGGCAATAACAGTAGCTAGAAGTTCGATGACTTCGGCGTGACGGAGACGTGCGAGGGCAACAGAGGCCCTCCCGAGGAGGAAGTCGCCTGCCAAAACTGCCATCTTGTTCCCGAACTCGAGGTTGGCCGACGGGGCCCCGCGCCGGGCCACAGAATGGTCGATGACATCGTCATGTAACAACGAGGCAGTGTGGATCAGCTCTGTGATCTCGGCCAGCCTGCGCTGCGAGGGGAGGATATCGGCATCGGCGGGGACTGGGTCGCTCTCGGTAGCGGCAGAGGGATTAAAGTCGGAAAGAACGGAGGGCGGGGAGATGGAAGTGTTAATGGCAGCCGAGGCGTGCAGCGTCGCTTGCTGCCGTTGCGGTTCCTTCGGACAGAGGGACGTTGCCCGCGCCATGAGCAGGACTATGAGCGGGCGGACGTGTTTCCCCTCGGCCTGGGTGTAGTACTTGGCGGCGCGATCGAGCGAGGGGTGGCCAGAGCCAAGCAGCTTCCTGATATTCCCTGTCAGGAACTTCATCTCCTTGGCCACGATCCGCAAGGGATCGATGGTGGGCAGATCGCCCTTGCCGGCTCGCGTGATCGCATTGGAGACGATGTTGCCGGCGACGGAGACAGCGGCGGCCCACGCCGAGGGCCTGGGCCGCCCGGAGTGAAAGAGGGCCCTAGGCTGAGACCGTGGTATCCGTACGTCGAGAGGTCTGAGCGACGCAGCCCTCAGGCATTCCGAGCATGTCGACAGAGGGAGTCGTGCGGTGGCCCTGGCGGCCCCGGCTCCGCGCAGCGCCGAACACCCCATCCCGAGCTGCATTTCCTCGCGTTGTCCTCCTCGGAAAGAGCCAATTGACTGCCAAACGTCACACTCTGGTCGTCTGGCGCATCGGGGACACTGTCGAGGCCGGAGAAAGGTGGTGCAGAGAAGAAGCGCGTGTGATTGGGTCCTGGGGCATGACTGACCTGCTTGACTCTGCCCGTCGATCCCGAAAAGTTCCTTTCCGACAATTTTTTGGCTGGCTTGTGGCACTGTGTGGCTCAAATGCCTTCGCCCCCGCAGCAGCCGGGCCCAGCCGGGGTGCGCATCAGCGGGTGGGCCGTGGCTGGTGCTCCCTGGAAGCCTGGGAATCGCTTGTGGGCCCACTCCACTGTCACTCTCTGCCAACAACCAAAAGCTGACCTGTCTGCGTTCCCATTTCACCGTCTCATCACATGCTCGCATCGCCAACATGGTTTTACTTACCATGACCTCTTCCATTGTGGAAGGGCTGCAGCTATTGACCAGAGCAACCGACCCTGAAAACGACACCAACGGGGCGCAGGGAGATGGGCTTGAGCAGCCTGGCACCGAGCGTGGCCCTGAGCCTGGCACCGAGCCTTCACTGAAACAGCCGGCCGTCGGCAACCCGGTCTCGCACGCACAAGTCGTGGATCTGTGGAAAGCCATCAAGGATGCTGGCCACCGAGAATACACGCTGGAGAGGCTGCTCAAGGGATCCACGGTTTACGTGCTGCCGCCGGTTCCGAAGCCGCAGCCGGTGAGTCGAGTTCTCCCGGGCGAGCAACATCGCGTCAGTTCTCCCCCGCTGACTCACTACAGTCGGACGAGTACAAGTCTCTCATGGCCCGACTTCGCCGGGAGCAGGAAGAGCGGGAGTATGAGCGCATGACCAACCCGCTGCCGCCAACCGAGACCTTCGCTCATAGGTATCCCAACGGCGCCAAGATGGCTCAGGCGTTCGCGGCGGTAAACCGGCCAAGCCAAATGGAAGACATTGACGATGACGATATCACGTATAGCGACGTGCATCGCCAGCTGATGCTGATTCTCAACTTTGTGGCCAGCATCCTCGGCGTTGCCGCCACTCTCTGGATTGTGGCCAGGTGGTGGAGCACGCCAGCCCGGCTGTTCCTCACCATGGGAGGAAGCTTGCTAGTTGGCGTCGCCGAGGTTGCCGTGTATTCAGGCTATGTCTGGCATCTCGGCCAGGCCAAGAAGAAGGACAAGACGCTGAAGGAGGTCAAGAAAATTGCCCAGACATGGACTGTCAGTCCCGAGGACAAGGCAGAGGGCGACCCACAGCCAGTTGCAGTTGGTGGGCACGTCGAGACCGAGGACACAGCTCTGCGGAGGCGACGGAAGGGTGCACAATGAGTGAAGACTCGTTCCGTGTTTCCCTTTGCCAGTGTTGGAGAAATAACTTAACAGGGGCATGCTCTCCAAAATGCTGACTGGAGGTTTGGGCTTGCTTGGTTGCAGCGTTACCCTTGCGGCCCCCAGGGGCTGGGTGGGGCATTAGAGCCCCACGTCATCGTGCATTCCCGGGCGGCCAGCCCCACCACAGCGACGCGCTGGGACGCGTCCTTTGCAGGTCGCAGCGCGCCGTCGCAAACGCGAAAATCGCGGCTTGCATGTTTGCCCATGCCCGCCATTCTGCGGGGCCAAACTTCGACCGAACCATCCTTTGATTTCCAAACTGAGAGTCCAGCGTCTCATATTGTACCAACTTTCGACATCTCGACATCAACATTATCTCGAACACTACCTTCTTCCCGCCAGCTATCGTTTCGGGCGAACTTGGATCCGCGAGTTCTGCTCCGGGTGTCGTGCCCTGTTTCGCGCCTCCCCGGCCGCCTCCCAAGAGCGCCGACCATGTCGCCTGACCAGCCATCAACTCTTGCCGCCGGCCTTCTCATCCCGACTGCGGCACCTTCATCTCGGTCACTCAAACGCCCTCTTCGAACTTACGGTCGACGATCGGCAGGAGTAAGGGCGCAAGAGCAGGAAGAGCCCCAGACGGACATAGACCGCCGGGCCACAACCCCGGATCTGCAGAACACACTCCTAGATCGGAGGCGGGCATCATTGTCTCCACAACTTCCGGTGCTTCCAGAAAACAATCAGGCAGAACGGCCCAGCCGCGGCTCGATTCTGGCCTACTTCAAGCCCCTTCCCCCGAGTTCCGACAAAGCCCCGTCCGACGTCGTTTTCTCTGGCCCTCCTGAGCTTCCGTCAACACCACCGACGCCTCCTACGCCGCCGTCGCGATCGAGAAAGCGAAGGAGACTCACAACGCGTCCCCAGTTTGGCGGGCTGGGTGAACATTTGGAGGATGATGGCGAGGATGCCCCGGAGGACGATCAAGACTCGACCATCAGAGCCAGGATCCGGTCCCAACGTAGCTCGTCAACGGGTGATACTACTATAGTAGTCGGGATTGAGGCCTGCGACCCGCTACGACCGGCTTTGATTGAAGTGACGGCCAATTCGGTGGATTACCAAGACGCACCGTTGACCGCCGAGGCGGCCACAACGAGGGCCAAGAGACCGACCCAAAAACGGCAAAGAAGGGACATGACGCAAACGACACTGAGCCTCTCGATCCAAAAAGAGCCAGGCTTCACAATTTGTGGAGTGTGCGATATCTTGTACAACCCTTTGAACGAAAAGGACAGGCGAGAGCACAACCGACGACATGCCGCCTATTCCCGGAACAAGAAGAGGGCATCGTGACGATGGCCTTCACGCAACATGGAACAAATTGAGCTATCCCTGTGAGGTGGATCGCATTGATCAAAGAATCTGGATTCTTGGAATCCGACTTACACCCCAGAGTGGGGCTGACAGCACCATTACATCATGACGCACAAGAGCATCAAAACCCTGGAATCTCCTGCATGCGACCCCTGAGTGAGCGCGTCCCTTGGAAGACGGATAGGTATACAACACACACACACCAACAGCGAGTGGGTGTGCTTGGCTTCTTGGCTTTCCACAAGCACCTCTTTCATCCAACCGACAGTCTTTTGTCTGCCAAGCAAAATGGTCCACCAACATGGCGATCATGGCAAGATCCCGGCTATGCACAGGGTCAACAGGTGAGATTCCGTGAAGCGACCGCTGCTGGTTAGTTGCGTCAGGTTCAGAATGCTAACAAGACATACTCCAGACTGGGTGGCTGGCTGCCGACCGACCACCGCGTCCATCAGGCGTGGCTGGGTCGGGCGGTCGACCACGTCGATAAGCACGGAGAGAGAGAGCTTATCCCTGTCCTGCGCGAGTTCAAAGAAATGATCGAGGACAACCCTCGAATCTACATGTATTTCTCTGAGATGTGGGATGAGATCCCAACCAAACCGCCTTATCAATCCGACCCCACGGGAACGTCGCAGATTCGAGATTACCGCCACATGCTTCAGGTTCTCAACCACGTGTTTGGGAGGGCCCCTGAATGGTACGTGTTTCCACAACTGCCTTGGGCCTGGGAGTAAGGCTGACTGGTCGCGAACAGGACGGATGCAGCCGCGGGTGTCGGCATGGTCGGTGTGCCCATGGCTGCCATCTTTGACTATGCCATGGGTACCCCGAGCGGCCATGCGGCCTTCCTAGATCCCGATGTGAATCGCATGCTGAAGAAGATACTCAACGAATGGGGCCGGTACCTCAAGGTTTGTTCTACACTCTGTTTTCTTGATGCCGCGTGGAGTTGAGTCGTGCGATGGCTAACCGAAGCAGACTCCCGAGTCGGCAGAAGTGCTGGGCGATCATCGAGCGGGTTGGTTTGGCGAGGTGGGCTATAAGGACCTTATGGAGGTTGCCAATGCCCCGAACAACACGTCGTTTGAGTTCGAGCACATGTACAAATGCGAACCTTCTCAGAAGTTCTTTGGCTTCAAGTCATGGGACGGTATGTTCCCTTTCTTTCGTTCCCCAGCCTCCTGGCGGGCCGATTTGTTGACTGACAACGTCAATAAGACTTCTTCACCCGCGAGGTGCAGGAATCTGCTCGGCCAGTCGCCTCGCCGGACGACGACAATGTCATCGCCAACGCGTGCGAGTCTAGGGTCTTCAACGTAGCCAGGAACGCCAAGTTGCGTGACAAGTTCTGGATCAAGGGGCAGCCGTACTCGGTTATAGACATGCTCGGGAACGACCCGCTGTCGACGCATTTCGAGGGCGCCACCGTTTATCAGGCCTTCCTCTCCGCGCTCTCGTACCACCGATGGCACGCACCCGTTTCGGGGAAAGTCAAGCGTTGCTTCGTCCGTGACGGGACGTACTTTAGCGAACCCTTGTTTGAGTCGTCGGTGGAGGGGGGGAACATCGACACGGGCGGCATCAGCGTTGCGCAGGGCTACATCTCGGCGCTGGCGACGCGCGCCATCATCTTCTTTGAGGCGGACAACCCGGCGATTGGCCTGGTGGCCTTCATCGGCATAGGCATGGACGAGGTCAGCACCTGCGAGATCACGGTGCAGGAAGGGCAGCATGTCAAGAAGGGCGACCAGATTGGCATGTTCCACTTTGGCGGGTCGTCGCACTGTCTCCTGTTCCGGAAGGGAGTCAAGGTCGGCGGGTTTCCCGAGGTCGGGAGGAAGGCCAACGTGCCGGTGCGCGGGCGCCTTGCGGTCGTCGAGCCGTGAGGAGAGGAGTGTTTGTAATTAGTGTATCGAGCCGAGCCGAGAACCTGTCCCATGTGCGCTTTTCGGTATCAACAAGCAGGGCCGGCATTTCCCGACGACTTCGTCGATGCTACTGTGGTAGCCCAGCTTGCGAACAATGACATTCGATATCAGCCCCTTTCGGCGCACTTGGCGGCGCCCTGCATCCATTGTGCAACCACGCGATACCCTTGCAACCCGTGCTCTGTGTTTGTCACACGAGCAAGAAGTGCTGGAAATTGCATATTTCTGCCTGAAGGATCCGAAAAAGCAACGCCACGCCCCGTTGGCGGATCGGAGAATGGGCGGGAGAACCCTGAAGCTCTCTTCTGAGGCTGAAGGGGAGACCGGTGTGACAATGACACGCGGTGTGCTCTTTTGGCCGCTCAGGTAGTGTCAAGACCTGGACGGGGGAGTGTGGGTGCTGTATCCGGGGTGGCTGGTTGGTGTTCGACCCCGCCGTGGCGTCTGGCCGTCACCGACAAGGCCAACCCGCTTGCTGACACCATTGAAGTGGACATTGGATACCTGTTACGTGTCCAGGCCATCCGGCTTGTACTGAATTGGGATTATTGTGCATATGGAATGGTGGGAAGCGCTGGTTTCACCGGCGTTGTTCAGCCCGGACAGTTCGGCTAGATCATGGATTGTAGTGAGCATGGGACGCCCGCAGACGCCGCCGGTTTATACCAGCCGACCGGGCAACAGCCATCCACTTCATTTCGACACTTCAGCGAAACAGGGCTGTGGGTCGGTGTGACTGCAGACGCCGCGTGGTGGACATGAGACGAGGTGAGAATGCTTGGGAAGGGTAGCACAGGATCTCTCATCGGTGAGCCAGAGGATGCATCACCCTTCGGAGAATTTTGTTGGTACAGGGGAAAGATTGCCTCTGGGGAACCGGGCAAACGCGCAGACAGCAGTAGCCCCGACAGGTAAGAGGGGGTTACACATCTTCTCTCGGTAGGGTCCCTAAGCGGGGTGACAGAGGCGGGATGTTGGTCGACGACTTGCAGTGGCTCGGCCGAGATTCCGGATGGGACATGCGCCCTGATTGTCTCAAAAGGAATCACCTAGTGTACGTACGATTAGAATCAACCAAGCGGTGCGTTTTCCCAGGACCTCGGCGGGGCGGCGGGAGTGCGGGGTGCAAGAAGTAGAGTCCCATGGGATGGTTTCCAAATTTGTTGTCAGCCCTCTGTGTTCTCTACTTCAAGTTCGACACCTGGGCTGCCACCTTCGACCTCGAGAACCGCACAGGAAGCCTCACTCGGAAGATTGTTTCGTCGAGTGCCTTGTCTGATAAAAGGTGACAGGAGACGCTTTTCATCGCTCTTGTTTGTATAAATGGCTTCAATTGTCGAGCTCCCCGTCCTTGTCTCCAGCTCAGTATGCTCGTTAAGTTACCGGTGCCGAATCTGGCATGTGGGGAAGGTCGGCGATTTATGTCGTCATAATATTAGCTGCGCGTCCTCCTCAAGCCTTCCTTGAACCACCTCACACTTCGTTGGGCAGAAAAAGCAAAAGACTTTCACCAACACGATCAATGGGCCCATGTATCCGGACCTCGCTCATCTCGGCGGCGGGCTGGATCAGGTCTGTCGATTATGTCTACGACTGATACCTAGCGGAGCTTGGGCCTGCAAACCACGCTGGGGTGTGCCCGTTGCTGTTGCTTCGCGAGGGCGAGATGCTCGACCTGATTGCCGTCTGGGGCTGTCAAGTGTTTCGGGCTGGGTGGCTGCCACCAAATGCATGCTGCCACAGCAGCCCGTTTGAGCCTACAGATCGCACACCTGCGGGATTGGCCGGCCTGCTTCGGCTTCTTGTTATTTTGATGGCTCATGCTTTTCCATCTGCAGAGATCCCAGCGTGGGGGAGGGGGAGAGGGGAGGGGCGGGGTTGGCCGGCTTCTCCTCCGCACCAGCCTCGGAGACGTGCTGTGTGTTTGGCCCGACAAGCAAGAGGCAAAGGCTGGCCAACGTCTTCGGCCATCGTCACAACAGGTACGTACTATGTACGTACGATCCCGTCTGGAGACATGCTGCATGCCGGCAATCCGGCTCGCGCAGCAACCTAGGCAGGAAGCAGATTGGCGGGCTCTAATGGTACGGCAGAGGCATCTCGATCGAGCACAACCTGGAACATTGCCGACCTTCTGCAGCAGTGGGTGGATGCATTGGCCGGGTTGAGCTGCGGTGTGTGAGGGGGTTGGGCACATGTACAGAAGGCCTCCAAGCACTTCGACTCGAATGTGAAGGTGAGGTGAGAGATTACTCCGAAGTTAGGTCGCAACGGGCAAGGCCAACTTCGTCTGCAACCTCTGCCCAAACGGCCACCACCTGTCTTGCCAGGCCCGTGGGCAGGGTTGGTGACACAGCAGTGCCCGCTCGCGATCCTCCCCGAACATCGGCTGTCAGTTGACGCTGGACTAGGTTTCCTTTTCTTACCCAAGACTTGCGTGAGGATGCGGAAAGGCTCGGTTTGCCGAAAAGTTCCCGTCCATATCACGGCTGCTGTCCGTAAGTCGCCGGGAACTGCTTGGGCTTTCGGCGTCTCGGGTGGCTGCCGAAAGCCCTCGAGGAAGCGGCGGCGCCCTTCCAGTGGTGTTAGCTGAGCAGGGATTTTGGTGACTCGAGATAAGAGTGTTTTTATTTTTTATTTTGACAATTTTTACCGTCCATCGAGCCTGCCAAACGGGAAACCAACGAGCGAATCAACAACAGACGTCCAATGCCGCGCCGCAATCATGTCAATCAGAGACAGAGAGGCCGACTCGAGCGCGCCTGAATCGCGGCCCAGGTCCCCCGGTGGGGCTGCTTGGCACTTGGCCTGCAGTGCGTTTTTTGGGCCTGCGAGGCGCGACTCATCAGCAATTGACAACCTGGAGCATGAACGCCCAGTCCCCGCTTCTGTCCTTTTGTCAAATTTCCCCCAATCCCAGCGTCAATTCCCCGCCATCCCGCCATCCCGCCATCCCGCGCTCCGCGAGGACGCGCCCTGCTCAGAAATCCCGACACAGTCCCGGCACCTCTGCTCCGGAAACGGCGGGATGCTAACTAGGAACTGTACCAATAACTGGAGGATGTGATTGGCAAAGACGGGGTTACGGATGCCCTCCGGCTGGCATCCAGACACAAGGGAACTCCCATTGATGGACTCGTCGGTGACAGACAATTGATGTCCTTTCTCTTTTTTTTCGCTCCCTCCCATGACCGGAAATCTGCGGGCAATTGGTTCACTTGCCCCGCGCACCCGCCTCATGGCGGGAAGACGAATGTGGAGAAGAAGCCCAGCTGCAGCAGCGCCGCCGCCATGCTGCATCCTGGAGTGGAGGGAAGAAGACCCTGGTCATGATGCCGAAAATGGGTGTGGGGGCATTGGCGGTTCGTTGCTCTGAGCTCGCGAGCTTCTCTTCACACCCCGTCTTCTCACGACTCAGCCCACCCCTCCGCGAAGCGCCGGCCGTCTTTCACGCACCTTGAATCGAGTTCACCCCCCTTGTGAGCAACGTTAGGCGCCAGTCGGCTCCAGGGCGACCGTCTCATTCACCTGAGGCTTCACGTTTAGTTGGCTCTCCGTGAACGGCGTGTCCAGGGTCGTCCTGGCGCAACTTCTTCCCCCTCCTGTCTCCCTGTGTGTGTGTGTCTTGCCCCCCAGTTTCTCTTGCCCCATCTTTTGCCCTCCCCCCGCCATCCAACCCCTGTCTCCTCCAGGTGTCTCACTTCTCACACCTCAACCCCTGGCCTGGCATTCTCCTGTCTCCCCGCTGGCCAGCTCCCCGAGATACTGTAGTATCTGATCGACAGGCCAACCCAACCAGGCTGAGCGCCGCTGGCGGCCCAGAAGCGCCTCTCTCCCCACCCAACGTGCCAGCCCTCTGCCATTCGCTTTAAGACAAAAGGGTCCTCTTCCAACCAGAACCATCCCCCCTCCATCCCTGTCGCCGCGTTGGCATGGTGTCGTTATTGACGAGCGATGGAGTGCCCTCTTCCCGTCGTGCCAGACGACGGGGACTTGCAATGGTCGGATAGCCACAGCATGGACTCGGACGACATTCCGTCTGCCGACTCGGCCGGCCTCCTCTCGCCGTGGTTGGGCTCCCTCTCGGCCGGCTCCACCTCGGCCTCGGCGTCTTCATCGACCGAGGGGTTTGCCCACACTGGCCAACTCTCGCCCATCAGCAACGGCGTGGAGATGCCGTATGGAGCCGCTCACAACTCCACCAGCCTCGCTTCTCCCTCACAGTCGCCCTCGGTGACGACCCAGTCGCACTCGACACCTTCGTCGTCAGCCCGGCCCCAGGCCCAACCCTCGCTGGGTTCGGGCCTGGGCCATCCTCGCTCACGGCACGTCGCGCTGCTCCCACGCGCCCCCGAGGGCCAATCCACCCACCATCAACACTTTGCTTGGGACGAGGGCTCGGATGACGGTCTGACGGTCCCCAAGCTGGAGCCCCTGGACGACGATGATTTCTGCATGGAGGATCTCCAGGAGGCTCCCTCACCTCCGCCTGTCCTCGCTCTCTTGAACCACCCTCTGGGAGCGCCGGACCAACTGACGCAAAAAAGACCAAGGGGTCGCCCGCGGAAGCACCCTCTCATGCCAAACCTGAGCACACACAAGATCACCAAGGGTCGGTCCAAGACCGGCTGCCTGACTTGCCGGAAGCGGAAAAAGAAGTGCGACGAGGCGAAGCCACGATGTAAGTGGGCAAAGCCAGCATTTTGCCGGGCGCCGTATCCTAACTCCAGCCATAGGCATGAATTGCGAGAAGAATGCCGTCGTTTGCGAGGGGTATCCAGAGAAACAACTCTGGAAGAGTGGCAGGGAAAGGGCCCAGGAGGGTACGGCCAGCTCTCCCAGCTCTACCGAGTCTTCCTTCATGGTTGAAACGTCTCTAATCCGCGACATAGAACGCTTCAAATCCTGCGGCTTTCCCACCATCACGATGCAACCCCTTTTCTACGGCCTAGAGACTATTGAAGACAGGATATTCTGGAAGCATTACAACGAGCACCTGAGCGCTGTCCTCGCCATCGAGGGCGACCACAAGAGTGCCTTCAAGGATCTCATGGTTCCTATCGCGGTGAAGCACCAAGGGCTTATGCACTCCATCCTGTCGCTAGCCAGCAAGCACATCGACTTCGAAACCCCCTATGGCGCCGGCCTCCTCAGAACGCATCCCAACACCACCTTGGAAGCGTTGAGGGAGCGCTCCCTCTATCATCACGATCAAGCTCGGAGCAAATTTTACCGCGACGTCGAGGTCACGAAAGGCAAGTCAGACACCGCCGACGGGACTCTGGTATCCGCCCGGTACGGTCAAATGCTCTGCTTCCTTCTGGAGGCTCTTGTCGAGGGCAGTCCACACAGGCTGCATCTAAACGGATACCGAGAGCTCGTTTCCACCTCGCCACCCGAGGACTCTGCATTCTTGTCTTTCGTCGCCGAGTTCTTCCAGTACCACATATTGGCCGACGAGCTCATCCACCCCGCTGTTAACCGCGATACCGGTTCGCCGCTCGACCCCCTCCCGCCGATTCCTGACACCCATCCGCCGAGGCTGCTCGGCGTCGCCGACGGCCTGCTGGGCCATTTATCTCAAATCACCGCTATCCGGAACCGGGTTCGGATCAAGCTGATGGCGCGCATTGACCCTGCCGCCGACTACGAAGACCTCTATCCCGCCGACGGCATTGACGTTGCCATCCGAGAATGGACCCCGCAATGGCCGCCCGGGGACAGCCGTTGCCATGTCGGCCTCCTGTACAAGCAGATGATGTGGATCTATCTCGATCGGACGGTCCGTCCGCCCTCGTCCTCGCCGCTGTCCTCCCTCGCATCGTCCGCTTCGTCCTTGTCACTTATCCATGGTTCCCCGTCTCACGGGCCCTCTCACGCCCGGCCTCCCCCTTCGGTGATCAACACGCCTCCTCACTCAGCATCCACCAGCTGCGCCTCATCCCCAAAATATCTTGGCTTCGGCTCCAGCTCCAGCCTCAATCCTAAAGGCAACCGGCCCAACTCGCGATTGGAGGCATGGCCCCGCGCACAAGGGTCCTCCACGGAAACCGGGGGACCCTCAACGGCAGGCAACCGAGCCGAGTCCCCTCCGCCTGCACGGCTACCGCCGAATCTCGACCCGCGCGTCACGCTGGCCATCGACGAGTCGCTGGCGCTTCTGGGGTCGTTCAAGCCGACGGACCCGTGCCAGGTGCTGCTGCTCCTCCCCTGCTTCCTGGTCGGGACCGCCTGCTTCAACCCCGTGCAGCAGAAGCGGGTGCGCGCCGCCATCAGGGCCATCCGGGCCCACACCGGACTGCGCAACGCCGACCGTGTCGCCGAGGTGCTGGAGGAGGTCTGGCGGCTCATGAGAGCGGGCGATTGGGTTGCTGCTTGGAACTGGCCCGGTGTCGCGGCCGGGCTCAACTTGCATTTCAGCCCTGCCTGAACCTCTGAACACAGAACTCGTCCCCTTTCACGTTCTTCGGAGGTTTGGGGCATGGAGCACGCACTTCCGCATTTTCTATCTCGGAGGACTACGGGTAAGCACTCGTCTCTTTCATGCCGCTCGCTCCACCAACGGTCTCTACACACTGCTTGACCAAATGTACTTGTAATCAGGACGCATCCCGGACTGTTATCTTCTTCTCACTGTCTTTTCTGTTGATTGTATCATCTTGGATGGGGGCGTGGAGCCGGCACGGAGTTCTTTTTTCACTTTTTCTTTTACGTCTTGGAATTGGAAGACGGGAATCACTTCCCAATGACTCAGCTTGTCTTGAAGGCGCCTCGGGATAACTATGGAAACCGTCTGAACTCAGAATAAATGCTGGGAAGGTGGGCGGAAAGCAAGGGACGGGGTATGGAAACGGCACTGGAAATGGAAACCTATACGTTGCAGCCAGCGAGGTCGGCGTCGCGTGGTGAAAGAGAACTGGGCTCAAAAATGAGAAGTGGCGTTTGCCTAAGGGTTTGGAACGGAGAGATATCTTTCTTCAGACGTGGGATGGATCTTGGAATCAAGGTGTTGGCATCTCGTGGCATCGGGTAGCTTATCAGATGCTGTAATGGGTTTTCTTTCGGCTTCTCCTTTATGGATGCGCAAGTGAATATTATGCACCGCTTCAGGTGCTTCCATTGAATCGAATGGTGCTCCCGATGTCGATGCACACTGGCAGTGCGCGTCTCGGTCAAGGATACATCGGCATCAAATTCGTACATATATATACAAGAAACCAGCGGGATATCGAGTCAATCCTTCCCCTTTCCTTCGTCATCCTCCTTCTCCTGTTCCTTCAGCGTCAAATCGATGCCGCCCGGTACCTTTCGTATCTCGTACTTCCCACCAAGAACCAAATCCTTCGCGACCAGCTCCCTCGTTCGCCCCAAACTCTCGATGGCGGCGATACGGTCAATAGTGCCCTGAAGGTGCTCCCGAAAGCCCGGTAACGCCACAATCTCCTTGAAAGCAAGATGCATGGGCACGGAGCTCGCACGCACTTGGGCGTCGCTCGTGATGCTGAACAGGTTCAAGCGGTCGAGGGCGCGGACGAAATCGGCTCGCGTCATGATCTCTTGAGCTTTGTGCAGCGGGTATGACGGGAGAACGTGGCCCGTCTTCGCATCATATGTGGTCTCCATTTCTTCCTCCTTGTCGACGAGGGCAGTAGCCAACACAACAGCAGCCGCCTGAGGGAGGGGGAAAGCGCGGTGATTAGCAAGATGCATGGAAAAGGGGGGAAGGAAGCTTATTAACTCACCGCCCACTTCTGTTGATCCATCACGTCGTCGTCCATCTCCTCGCCGAGAATCCAGCACTGATTCAAGAACCACGTCTTTTCCACCTCTTTAATTTTGTCACAAGCCGCGAGCATATCTTGACTCTTTGCGACCCGATTCAAGAAATTCAGCCGGCCACCGACAAGATCGTAGATGGTCTCAAGCGTTTCAAGTGATGGCACTTCGCGAAAGTAGCGCTGTCGGTAGTTCTTGAGGGCTGCCGTGGCCTGGGCTTTGGGCAAGTCCACGATGGTGAGGACCTCCATCCGCGTCGCCAATTGCTTCAGCCGTTCATAGACCCAGTAGTCGTCGCTGTTAAAGATGATGGTTACCAGATTCGAAGCTGCCCACTGCTCCGCGCGTTGTTGCAAAAGCTCGATCAAGTCCTTGCCATCCTCATCATCCCTGACCAGATGCATCTGGTTGATGATTATGACGAGCGGCTTCCCGACCCTGGCCCGTCTCTGGAGCGCCACCTTTTCGACCTTGTTGAGGGCGCGTTCAATGTCGAGAAGCGCCGTGGTGTCTCTCGGGCCGCGCTCGCTGAAGTAGCCGCCAATGTAGTCCTCGTGGAATTCGTAGTCCAGAGCTTTCCCCAGCCGGATCCTAAAAATTTCGAGGTCCGCGTGGGCTTCGAACATGGCCACACCGTCTCCGTCAATCTTGCGCATCGCTTCCAACAGCATGCTGCTCTTGCCCGTGCCCTTCTCACCAATGAACAGATGATAATGCCCCCCGTCGATACCGGCCACAATGGAGTCGACGATGGGCTGCTCGGGTCGCTCTACCCAGTGAGTAGCTGCTGCCGTCTTGGCGAGGGGAAGATCCTTCCCTATGGCGGCGAGCTCAAGGACGGGGTCGCCAGGTTCGAAGGCGTTGGCCATCTTCTGGAGCACCATGTACTTATACGTCTTGTGGTAAGCATAAGCCGCAATACCGAAGCCAGCACCGAGAACAAGGATAGAAGCGAATGAGGTGGCCGCCGACTCGACCATCTTGGAGAGAAGAGAAGGACCCGCATCTTTCCCTGGTGGAGGTGGCGGCGGTGACGGCGGCGGGCTGGAGTCCGGTTCTACAACATTTCCAGTTGCCGGATCAATTTCTGTCGTCATATCAGCATCTGCTCGCGAGAGAGAATAATGGCTAGGAGAGGGACCGATTTGTGTAGATAGGGGGAAGGTGTTGGCCCAAGATTCGAATTAGAGACAGAGTGCCGAAACACGTAGTCTCTCAATTGTAAGTGAGAGACCTCCGTCCCTTGCCCAAGCGGAATACAAGAGGTTTCGTGAAGGAGGAGAGCAGCGCAAGGAGATGGAAGTACACGTACGGGGTGGCCGGGGGAGTTCACTCGAAAATGATCTCTGGACTCTCCACCCCGTGTATGGAACCCGCGAATCTTGCTGAGAAACGATGCGACGAGCCCTCGCAGCTATCAGCAGAGAGCGACACGCCGCCTTTGTCAAAACCATGATGATGCAGTCGAAACAGAAAAGGTAAATGGCGAAGAGGAAGGAGAAAGGAGGAAAGAAAACATGAAGCAAATGATCAAGTAAGGGCTTCCTGCTACGATCACGCAGAATTAGGGATATTGAGTGAATGATGACAAAGAATTCAAGAAGCGAAGAAGGAAACAAAGCGAGTGAGGGCGCTTGTCCTGCGCCGTGAGGATGTGGATGAAGGTGTTTGTGGTTTGTGAGAAGTTGGTGTCGTTGGTTCTTAGCGCGGCGGTGTTGATCTTGGCAGTGACGAAGTGCTCTTGGCGCTGTGTTGCTGCGGAATCTGCCGGTTGACAGCAGCTGCCCCACTCCCAACAACCGCCCCTGAGCCCCTGAAGTCCCAGGCCATGAACACAAACAACGAGAGTGGAAAAGGCATTGTGTAAGTCGCGAAGGTGACTAGGCTCTACTAGTCAAAGCAGAAAGATTCCTCCATCATATGCTTAGCAGGACAATACTGGTGAGTAATCCTACCCAAGATCCGCAAGGACGGGCCGTTCCTGTGGCACGAGGCGCCGCCGAACAGACGCCTAAGGACGAGTAGGAAAAGGAGGGGGCAGCGAGCCAGGTGGATAAAATCCATGCCATGTGTTCTGGCTGTAAACTGAAGCGACTGCCTTCCACTTGGGAACTTCGTGGGAACTCGGGGGACACTAGGACTAGCAAGGCAGGGATCGCGTTCTCCTGTTTTACGACTTCAAGTTGTTGGGGGAAAACATTACCTGATCTCGGGGGAAATTTTGAATCATATTCAGTTTCTTATAGTACAGAATCTTTCCACGTGGTTCATTTATGACTCTGTGCTGTCGGGATTAGGGGACCTGATAATATAAAGGAACAAACCTGGAAGCTACTGCGTGATTTTCTCAATCCTAAAAAGACTTTACAAAACAGCGAGTATCAAGGTTAAACCCCTTGGCCAAGGAGCTGCTAAAACCTGTTCAGTGTAGAAACTGAAATGCGTTTTCTACGACTTTCACCTGAACCTGCTCACAGAGTTGGGGGGCGCTTTAGCGCGCCGCCTGCCAAACCCGGGTCAGCTGGGGAGAGGTGCTTCAGATCGCAGACTCACGTACCTTCCTGTCGCTACGAGAACTATTTTAAAAAAGGGTTTCCGTCTGATCTTTGCACCAAGGCGTTGAAGAACTCTTTTCCATATTCACTGCTAACCCCCATCTCCGACCACCCTCACACCCAACCAGCCTACCGACCTACCGACCGACCGACTGACCGACCGACCGACTTGCTTCATTCTTTCGCGCACAACGATTATCACAGAAGTCCTGAAATTGCTTCTAATACCGCATTGCATTCTCAAGCGCGACATTCACGTCCATTTTCTGGAATCTGAATCGTTTCAGCTGACACCAAGGTGTGTGTATCTCCATTTCACCATCACTCGATACACCCTCAACAAGAGATTCGGGTACTAACATAGTGACGATAGAGATGGATGAAGTTGGCCAGCGGCTTCCTGGGCTTACACCGGAGGAGCTGGCCAACCCCTACACAAGGCTCTCGATTGATGGCCTCGAGGTGCAGCTGTGGCAGGTTGCGCACCTATACGGTGTCACCTACGACATTCCCAGAACAATGCCGAGGTCCGGTGCTTCTGCTCGCGACGTGCGGGCGCATCATTCCAGGCAGGACAACGCAAGAATCACGCCGCCAAATATATCTGCGGGTATTGCTGCCGGATCCGTCCCTGAGAAGAATCAGGGTGGCCTCGACATACAGGACCTTCTTCGCTTGATAGACGAGCTGGCTGATGAAGTCTGGTTAGATGAGCTGGAGGAGCGAGAACTTGCATCTTCTAGCACCGCTTCGAGCAGTGGGTTGATCTCTCCGCACAACCTTCCAGTATGGGCGGACTCTTCGTTCCCCCCTCCTTTAACCCCTCCCCCAAGTTCGCCGTTACCATTGCTTCCTAGACAGATTGGGGGCGGCAGACGTCGTGTTGATGGATCCAAACCAACGTTAACCGTGTTGGCCAGCTCAACGGATTCGCACCAGCCCAGTAATCTGTCAGATAACCAGGAGCTTGATCGCGATGCAGACGAGGAGTCGGACCGAACCATAACTCCAGCGGTTTCCCGGCAGCAACTTGTCGCTAAACCGCAGGCGCAAGAAGCGTCAATGCCCATATCACGCACGAGGGCCGAACGACTGGTTCCCGTCCACGCTGGAGGAGGAGCCGCCCGGCAGGCCGCAGCCGTGGCGGGGACACGAGAAGCATTAGCACCTATCCCATTCCCTGCGACCATCAAAGAGCCGGCTCGCGTTCAACCTGGGAGCAGAGCAGCCCAGAAAATTCCGCGCGTCCCGGGAACACGGGATGTCTCGATGCCGACATCACAACGAGCCGGGGTTGAGCGGCCTGGTCTAAAACATGGGACAGGACGAGCGGCGTCGACTTCAATACTTCGGACACATGAGATGGACGAGGGGCATCGCCGCCAACGGGAGGCTGCGCTGGCGGACCTTCGGCCAAAACAACCAGCCAGTACCATACCACACCCGCTTCCCAGCTTCTTGCAACACCCACCGAGCTTTCTCCAGCACCCGCCCGACTTCTCGCAACAGCCCGCGCACGACCGGCAAGCAGGTGCAAATACCAGAGGCAGATCCAGGTCCTCTTCTAACCTGGCAACTCCATCGCCGAGACCAGTGACGCCAACCACGGACGATGACCACGTGGCGACGACCTCGCGCTGGAGCCCTGAAAGCTCACCGGAGGAGTCCAGGCTCAAGAAAGTGAAGCGGGTTCTCAGCTTTGCCAAGCTGCGGTCTCGGAAGTCGAGCGTGTTCCAGCGGCAGCAGGCCGGAAACCAGGCCAACGAATCCTCGGCGTCGGTGGGAAACCGCTCCTCGGGCTCCTCAGGTCCCCGCACGAGCAACAGCAAGGCCGGAAATTGACGGGCTCAACGGGGAACCTGCTGTCTTCGGCAGCCAGAGAGGAGGTTGCGAAGGCGAGGAGAGGAGAGGGCCGCCGAGTGTAGATGGTCTATGTTATTTATTACCAACCGGAAAGACACTGGGTTGGTCTTTGATTCTGATGGGCGATAGCAAACGGAAGAGCCGTGGGCAAGGCACAGCGGGAGGAATGTACCCTTTTACAGGGGAATGGGGGAATTGGGAATATTGGGAATTGGGCATCATCTCTGCCACCATCCAGTCTTCTTTAGGTCAGGTACTTTACTTTTCGAGAATAAAGTAACCCAATGATCATCAGAAGTTTCGGTCGAAAGACACTGCCCTCTGTCTTTTGTGGTGGAGAATGAGAGAGATCGGGCGCTTGCCTGAAAGCGTTAGCGCAGATCTCTGCCTCTCGGTGGGGTTTCCCCCACATTTTTTCCCTGCAGGTGGTCTTGCCTGCAAACGCGTCAACTCCAACGCCAGCGCCAAAGCGAAAAATCGCCAAAACTTCGTGTCTCTCCTCTCTCACCCAATCACCCGACCAACCACACAATTCTTTTTTTCTTTGCGCGCTGTCACCATTTGACTGCCCTGGCCAGGGGAAGACAATTTAAATTTACTCTGTGCCCGATTTTCCGTTTCTGAGACCGACCACACAGAAAATGCGCCATGGGCAACGAATCCAGCAGGCCTGAGACCGCCGACGGCAGGTCTCGCTCGCTTTCACCGCTTCCACGCAACGACCCGCTCCTTGACGACGAGGCCGGATTCCTACCGCCGTTTCCATCGACAATGCCTGCCATGGCTTCGACCAGACGTCAGGGGTCAGACCCGCCAAGTTCGCCCGGCCTGGAAGCCCGGCATCGACGGCGGCAGCGGGCCGATGGCCGCTCTTCAGGATCCGTTCGGATCAGATCTCGTTCGAGCTCTCCTGAGAAACAGCAGTTGAACGCTAGCCAGCCAGTTCAGTCTCTGGGTGTTGCCGCGACCCCAGAGGATTTTACCCGGCCTGCGACCCAACCCGAACTGTTCGCAGCCAAGAAGGCTCGTTCTTCGAAAGGGAAGAAAAAGAACAAACGGACACAGGATCCCGCACCGCACAACGTGTCTGAGAGAGCCGTAGCGGCGGGGGAGTCGACGCCGCGCACACGTCGATCTCCAGCACCCTCCCCATTTCGCTCACTGGAGAGGCACCGGCCGCTCGATGATTCCGAATCGGACGCTGCCGTGGAGGTGAAGTCAGCGAATCACATCAGGCTCGGCAAGAAGAACAAGGGAAAGGCCAAGGAGGTTGTCGGGGAGGAAGAACCGACATCCCTAGCTGAACCCTCAATTTTCGACTTCGATGACGACCCTCCTCCGAGCGCACAGCTGCCTGGCAAACGTGTCCGGCGGGGCAGCAGCTCCAGAAAGAGCAAAGAAATAAAAACACTTTTACTCACCACCCTGCGGCCCGATGTTGAGGGGTTAAAGTCGGGGCCTTCAGATGGCCCCCTCGACCAAACGGTGGTGGGAAACCTGGGTGGCGACGATTTGCCCTCTGCCGACCATGTCAAAGCGGAACGTGAGGACGAGACCGAGCCTGTACCATCAACACAGCCACAGCCAGTCTCGCTCCCTGCACAACACTCAGCCGCGTCCTCCAGACTACCAGGGGCACCGGCGACTGTTTCACAACGTTCTCACTCCGATTCTGGGTATGCCGAACCTGATGGGCAAGCCCCGCCGGGTTCGAAATTGGGGGCGGGCGTGGATATTCCTGATGGCCTCCCACGGTACCAAACCGATCACCGTTTCGCAATCGAGGGCGAAGACAGCCTCTCTGTCAGATCATCCCCGCCCTTGCCCCTCCCGTCTGAGGAGCCTTTTCACTCCAACGGCGAGGCTGACGCCTCGCCCAACCAAAACGATTTTGTTTTCGGAAGTGACGACAACGTATTTGGCGAGGATGACGAACCAGGCTCAGGAATGGATGCACCATCTCCGATTCTCCCTGTCAGAGACGGCGAAGACCTGCACAGCGACGGTGGGACTAGAGCGATACAACACCAAACTGAACCGGTATCCACGGCCCCTCAGTCGTCTGCCAAATCCACTGCATCCCGCTCTAATACCAAGAGGAAATCGAAGCGGCCGTTCTTCCAAAGTCAGGAGGAGGAAAACGCGGATGCGTTTGCCGAACTCCCTCTCGACGACGTCGCCTCTGCCCCGCGGCCAAGGCGGTCGGCAAGACCCCGTGTACCTGCGCAAGGCGAGGCCGGCCCCTCAACCCTGCTCCAAAGGGCGAAGCCGAAAAAGCCCAAGAAGCGGACATATCCCGATTCCGCCGCCGAAGACTCGGATGGCCCGGTCCCCGCAGAGAAATCACAGTACCGCTCTGGCCCTTTTTCGAAGTCCGAACAGGACCAAATCACCAAGGCGGTGGAACGATTCCGGCGAGATGAGGACTTGACTCAGGAAGAGATCAACCGGGTGATCCATGAGAATCCCCAGACGAACGACCAAGCAGTGAACCGCCAACTCTGGTCCTCGATCCAGGACGCTTGCCCGTCGCGCCCACGGAAGAAGCTGATCGGCTGGTGCAGACAACGATTCCACAACTTTGCGGGGCGCGGCACCTGGACCCAAGAACAGGACGATGAGTTGGCGGATATGATTGAGAAGCACGGGAAGAAGTGGACTGTTATCGGAGGCCTGATCAATCGCTACCCAATGGACGCCCGTGACCGGTGGAGGAACTACCTGGTCTGCCGCGGCAATCTCAAGACTGATTACTGGTCCGAGGGCGAGGAAGACCGCTTTCGTGACCTGGTGGAGACCACGATCGAGAAGATCAAGGATGGAATGGGCGCAAACAGCAGAAAGTCCCCAGATGAGCTTGTCAACTGGCTCGACATCAGCGAAGCAATGGGCCACACCAGGACTCGGCTGGCGTGCATAGAGAAATGGAAGCGGATGCGCGCAGCCGAGCCATTGGCGGATAATGTCCCCACGGTTCTCCCTCCCGGGTCTTCATGGCGTCTGGAGAACGCGCGGAAGGAGTTGCGAGCCATGACCGCGGATGACAAGTACCTTTTGATGCGCGCCGTTCTCGACACGAGGGTCGGAACAGACACGAAAATCAAGTGGTCCGCAATCACCCGCAACACCTTTAACGGCAGGTACGAGCGCCAGACCATTATGGTGGCATGGGGGCGTTTGCGAAAGTCGGTTCCGGATTGGGAGTTGAAAACCACCCGCGACTGTGCCAGGTATCTCTGTGAAATGTATGAAAGAGAAGGGAACTTTGGGGTCGCGGGGAGTGATGATGTTCAAGGAGCCGAGGACAATCTTTCGGGGGACGCCTCCGCTTCGACCAACGACCGCCAGCGGAAAGGCAAAGAGGTTGTACGGCCACAGCCTGCTGATATCTCTGCATCCGGGTCACAATATCGGACGACAGACGGGCTGGGGTCTGGCCTGGATACTGGATTGACACCAGCTGCGGACATGGGCAGCAGTTCGGCGCTGAAGAAGTCCTCGAAACGGGACAAGTCCCACCGCAAGGCGGGAGATGACACCGCGGTGGAGGACCAAGCGACGACGACGAAGCTTCATGCTTTTGCTAGCAGGAAGAGGCCGCGCTCAGCGGAAAAGGAGGCGAGCCCCGAACTCGACACCGTCCCGCCCCCGCAGTCCCCCAGTCTGGACGCTCAAATTGCTCGGTCAAAGGGCCGCAAGCGACGAGCAAGCATCGCCCAGGAGGAGAGTGTTGTTGGGGAAAGGGAAATGGAGATGCCGACGGCCACGCCGGACACAACAAATTTCAAGGTCTCAAAGAGGCCGCGTCGTGAATCTTTGACCAATGGCCGCAATCTGGACAGCCCCAGGCTCAAAAAACACAAGACCTCGAAGACCTCGGCTGCATCAAAGTCCAAGGTCAACAGCGCCAAGGCGGGCAAGGCCGGCGAGGATCGTGGATCGAAATCCCGTGTAAGATCTAGGAGCGTTGTCAGCAGTGATATGGACGACATGGAGGATATACCCGCGTCACTGCCTTGGCCAAGCCAGGCAGCGCGTTAGCTCGGAGTGGAACACATGTGCTTTGAAGTTTAGCTTTGCCTGTCTGGGATCTTGTTGGCTTAGGGAAGGACACAGCGACAGTGAGTCTGGAAGCAGTAATTTTACCGATACTGTGGCTCGCTCCTTGGGGTCCGCAAAGACCTTCGAGCATTGATCTGGGGTGGAGAGCTTTCCGAGTGGACGCACACTCAGGTTGCAATTCTAGCAGAGCTTCTATCAAGACAGATGACAAACCAAACCACACTCGCAATCCTTGCACAACACTGGTGATACTGTGCATGCTCTACGCAACTCACGCGGGATCACAACCAATCTGGCGACCCAACTGCATGAACTCAAGACTCATATTTTGTACAGTTCCAAGTCTGAACACACCCAAAACGAGCGCGCTCGCGACCTAACCCACACGCGAACACCAGTCAAAACAGACCAAACGAGACCCTATTCCTACAATCATTTTGTGTCTTCTTTGACACGTGCTCGAGTTGGAAAAAAAAAACCACGCAATAGGTGATATCAAACTTGAGAGACAGGTAATCGACAGATATGAAGAGGAAAGAAGAGGAAGACAATAGGGATATCAAGGCGCAACGAGAGATGATAACCGGGCTGCTTGGTGCAAAACAAGAGAGTACGGTCTCAGCCCAGGAACTTCCAGGTTACCAAAGAGAGAAAAGGGACAAAAAAAAAAAACTCAGGTCCCTCTCGAACTCAAGTCAACATTCCTCGTAAGAGAATCGTTCCAGCCGCTCAATTCCTCTGGGATTCGCCAAAGCGGCGGGCCCGATTCGGCTCTCCCCGTCATCCGGTATTTCGCGGGCAACGTGCTCTGGCATCTCGCGGGGCGATGACAATAGAGGGTGCTGGGCTCGGGTGGCATGGTGGTGGTGGTACTGTGTGGTTGGCTGCTGGCTCTCAGGGAAGGGCGACGATATGGGGTGCTGTCCCTGGACGGCGTGCTGCAGGCGGCGGCGCGGGTACGGGTATTGGCCGTCGCGGGCGGTGTTCGCGGTGGCGGGTTGGATGGGCACGGGGCCGCGAGTAGTCGTGTCGACAAAGACGTCGTCGTCGGCCACTGCTGTAGCCGCAGCTCCCGGACCAGGGTAGTCTAGAGCCACGCCGTCCATCATGCGTGCCTCTCCCCTTTCGCGCACCGCGGACTGGCTGACGGGGGTATCAGAGCTGAGTTCGCGCTCCACGGGGCGTGCCGCAAAGTCTCTACGGCCACTTCCGCTGCTGTGGTGAGGGTTCGGGGAGGAAACCGGGCCACCTTCGCTGAGCCCCGAGTCACTTCGCTCCGGGCCCCAGAGCGCGATCGGCCCGGTGGCAGCACCGGCTGCGCCCGGCTGAGTGGGAAGAGGCCGGCGATTGTAGATGGGACCCGAGAGGGTGCTGCCAGCGCCCTCACCAAAGCCGACGAGACTCGAGCTGCCGTCGTCGGACATGCGGTCATCGAACCCACTGACACTTTGGGACGCGAGGTTATCAAGGTCCTCCTCCATGGGGTCGGCGACCGCATAGCCGCTCGCGCTGATCGAGTCCATCTCGTTAAGCATGTCCTCGTCACGCTCCTCGCCGAGTGTAAAGTGGTCGCCGCCAACCTCGGTGGTGGTAGTGGTGCGCTCGTCGATGCTGCCGCTGACGCTGTCGGTGGCGCTGGCCGTGCCGACAGTGCTCATTTTTGTGACGGCCACCGGTTGTCCGGTCGCGTCGAAGTAAGCTGGGGTGAGGCCGGCGGCGGCTGCTGTAGTGGCGGGGTTCGCGGTGAAACCGGTCGACGTCAGAGCTGATTGAGGAAGGTTGGAGTTGTATTGAGCGAGGCCTGCGGGCGGGCCTCGGAGCGTTGAGACGCCAGACATGCCCGTGAGGCGACTGATCCGATCGGCACGTTCGGCCTCGAGGCTGTTAGCTGAGGAGGTGTGTTGATGGCTTCGGTAATGCAGAGCGCCTCGGTGGCCGTCCTTGGTAGCAGTGGTAGACAAGGCGGAGAGCGAGGTAGTGGTACTTGTCGGGGTGCCGCTGTTTGGAACAAGGCACTGTTAGCTACGCCAACCATATGCGGATGTTCTCTCTCTCTGGACAAGAAGGGGGTCTCACGGCATCTCAGAGGGGGTGTCGAGGTTCGACGGCGGCGGTGGGAGATTGATAAGTATCGGGTGGGAGGTCTGCGATGTCTGCGGCGTCGCAGGTGCCGTTGATGGTTGTTGCGACATTGCGCCCGGGTTTGGATGTGATTTCGGGTGAACGGGGAGAGATGAGGTAGGTCGGTAGGTCGGTAGGTCGGTCTGGCCGGGGTCGGGAATGATTTGAGACTCGTCAGGCTCAGCCCGGATGTGATATTCGGACTTGTGCTTGGTGCTCGCTGTCTCTGCAGGTTGCGCGTTCGATGAACACAAAACACTACCGCGACCTGGGAATGGAAGGTGGGTGAGCCAGGCAGAGCGAGGAATCGCGGGGCAATCAAGTCAGCTGGGGCAATGAATCGGGCAAACGAATTGATGGCGGCCAGGTCGGAACATGGACATGCTAGACCCGTGGATTTCTTTGAAGATCATGCACAGGGTCGATTCCGACGCGGTTGGCGTGATGGTAGTCTGGTAACACCGCGATCTCGATTTGCGTGGTTGATTGTTGCGGAGGGACCCTGAGGCGCGATAGTTTGGAACCTGAAGCGGGGGCACTTCCGGGCAGATGACGTCGCGTCGCGGGGACCGGGGCGCGGGTTTCAGTGGGGGTTGGCCCCACTAACGATTTAGAGTTTCCTGGCCAGGTCGGTCCCTTGCAGGGAGCGGGGAAGGGGGACGCTCTCTGGAACAAACATCGCGAAGACGACCTGGAAGAATACACATTAGTATTCCACTTAAACTTCCGTAAAGAAGCCCGAATACTGGGTTCAATCAAGTTCCTCCACGATTTTTATCCAGACATCTCTCCATTCTTGATCTGATTCAATTCTCAACGGTATACCCTGCCAGTCTCTCCAATCTACCCATTCTGTGCCATCAATGGCCTTTGCCCACCCGCTGCCCAATGGATGCCCATCGCCAAAATCAAGCGCACCCGTGAGACGCGCAAGATGTGCTCAATTTCCCTTCCACGCCCCCCAGCGACAATCCCCCAATCTTTTCCTGGATGTTCTCCTCCGGCGCATTCAAGCTGACACTGCAGTTCACCTCCTGTTTGCTCGGCGGCACGTCGATGGCAGGATTCCGGTCAAAGAAGTTCACCGGCCGCAGCATGACCCGCAGCGTCTCGACAGGCATGACAGGGAAGTCTTCAACTCGTGGGATGTGGTTGATGCCGAACTGGACCCAGAGCACCGCGTCGCCCTCCGCCAGACTGTCCTTGCGTTCGGCCCAGCTGCGCACGCCCGTCCCGCCTCGGCTCTGGTTCGTGTAAAGGCCGCCGGCATACAACTCGCCCTCGGCGTAGCGCGTGACGTAGATGCTGTGGTCGGCAAACTCGGCGCGTTTATGGTGGAAGCTGTCTGCATCGGCCAGGATCGTCTGCATTGGCGGCACCATGACCTTGTAACCAACTGCCGTCCCGTTGACAGGGTTCTGTACCGCCGGGTTGATGATCTTGAAGGTGCGGTTCCGGCTTGCATCGAGGTCGTACCCGCCCGACATTTCCAGCTCGGTTCGGTGTACCGTATACCCCACGCCGTGTGGGTTAAGGATCGGGTCTCGGGGCATGGGCAAAGCCTCCTCATACACAACGGAGTTGCCATGGCCTGCGATCATGGGGTCGACGCGGAGGCTGAAGAAGTGCTGGTGGAAGCTTCCGAGCACCCCCGGATGCACAACGGTGCCAAACGGATGGGGCGTCGTGGTTAGATCGAGGTCAAGGGGCTGTGTCGACAGAATCCCCGTCGCCCGTGCCTCATACGTCACGTCGCCCGCCGTGTTGAAGACAAAGGACAAAATGTACTCGTAGTTGCTGACCGTCAGGATGGTTTGCAGCACCAGTTCGCGGTTCCGGACTACCACGCCGCGGTTGGTCCGGTAGTTTGTGTGCTTCCACAGAATCCCGGCGTCCTGTTCGTGGACACATATCACGCTCGGCATGCTTACTGGCTCGCCGTGGCTGTCAGCGAGGACGCCTGAGATGTAGTAAATACTCCCGAGACAGTCGCAGCCAAACTGCAGGTTGTTGGCCATGATGCCGGCGCCAGCATCGCCGAGGTCGAAGGCCGCTTTTCGGTGGAACGGGTGCCGGGGGTCTGCATACGGGATGCACATGTCGGACAGGCTGAGCCGGTAGAAGAGAGGCTTGTTGTCGTAATGCACGTCGTAAAGGACCATGCCCTCCCGCTGATTGAAGCCGACCTTGAAGTCCCATTTCTGCCATCTGACCAGACGGCCGAGTTCTGAGAAGTTCTCGACCGTGAAGGAAGCCCCTTCGGGCTGCACAACGTGCAGCGGTCTGAGGTCGGATCGCAGTGTTTGGGCCTCGGGAATGTACTCACTGCCATCCACTGCTTGCCACGGGGCAAGCGGCTTGACCTTTTCGTCCAGTCCCGTTGGTAGCACATCGATGCGGATGAGCTCCAATGTGTTAGGGTCGACAACGGGAGAAATGGGGAGAGGGAAGGCATAATGGCAGCTATCCGGCTGGGATGGGTTCTGGGGGTCACGCATGTAGAGAAAGCACTGCATGGCACGCTTGTCGTCGTAAAAGTTGCCTTGCTTGACGCCATCCGACCCTTCATCATATCTGTTAGCAGGCTTTCTGATACGGCTCCCCACGGATTCAGGTTTTCTTACCGTAGATCCAGGGGTCCGCCACAATCACTGAACCCTGGGGGAGCTCGAGTTTGGCGATCTCTGCCTGCACGTCTGGATGTGCGAGCAGAGCGTTTTCGACGGCGACTATCTCTTCCCCGTCACCATTTGCGTGGGTAAAGGGCCCCAGTTTAACATTGACCTCGATCTTGCTGGTGGTAAGATTCACCACTGCCTCGTGAAGGTTATGCTGGAAAGAAGCAGAGTCAGCGTGACTAATAGATGAACCAGATTGTCGTCCACTCACCGTGCCTCTGAAGTAATAAACGACAAATGCTCGCCGGTCTATGCTTGTAGGCGTCTGTCCAACTCTCTCAGCCGCAAGGTACGGGGCAAGTTCAAGCTTGGGAGGCTCGAGGAGCGTGACAACTTTAAAGTGACAGTCGACGGTATCAGGCCAGCTTCCTCTAACCAAGCCAGCACTCTGGGAGATTTCTTGGGCCGTGAGGGGTCCAAGGGGATGGGACTTGGGCTGGGGCATATCGGGGCAGTTCTCCGTGATATTTGCATCCACAGCACGGGGCACACCAACTTCCTCAATGCTTAGCCCGAAGCTCCCGCTGTCTGGAAGTACATCGAGGTCCTCGGCAGCGGTCATGACTGTGAACGAGCGAGCGGTGCTCGGATATGATGACCTACTGGGTGGGAGTAAGAGGCACTGGATGAGTAAAATCGAGAATCCCTGGGCCTCGGGGAGCGTAAGGGGATGTCGTTTCGGCGAGACGTGACCTGGTGAGGTCTGAGTGGTTGAACTTGAAGAGGGGTATCTCTTGATCGGATATCCGGCCCACTGCGTATTATCTCACCTCGTGCCTTATCTTACTGCGACCCGAACTGCAACTGCCCGTTGCGGTGTGGCGGAATAGCTGCAGGTTCAAAACACAACACTGGTGCACGAAGGAATGGGCAACGATGTTTTCAAGACATCCCCACTGATTCTTACCCCGCATGCATCCCAAGACGAATAAAACGAATGGGATCCGGGGAAACGACAGCTGTCAAGGTGGCACGTGTCTTCCATGAAAGAAGCGGGCCTAACTATGAATGGTTGAGGCGGACCAGGGGGAAGCATCGCGAAGTGACACGCGCTCCCCACGCATGAGACGCTAGCGTGAGAGCCTCCACGAAGCTGTCTCCATCCATATCCGCGAATACAGCCTGTGCAGCATCTCTATCCAGCCAGGGACTGGCCCTTGGATGCCTTCGATCCTGCGGCTGCTGTTGAAGAAACAGCTCTTGAGCCCCAGCACGGCCTCGTTGCGTTCCCGGTCGATGGTGGCGCTGATGGCGAACAGACCATCTGAGTCGCGCGGACTTGGGTTTCTCGGGGAATCCCCGCAGCGCACAACAATTTCGGAAGGGGTTTTCTCAACCACCTCAAAATGGTCGGTGAGCTGGGTTCCCGGTTCGTAAGTCGACTGTGAGAGCTGATCGACGGTCCACAGCTGAGCGGCCGTCGCAGGCCCGTGGTATTTGCGAGCAAGATATGCTCGCTGGAACCGGTAGCCTATTTTTGAGGAAAGAAGGCGCCGCGTTAATGATGAGGCCCCTGAATTCTGTGGCATCACGGCTCTCACCTAAACCGCTCCAAACTCCACGGCAGAGTTCAAGCGCCAAATCACCCTCACGCTGCAGCAACTCCGGCTTGATCTTGCTGAGAGGGATTCTCTTCACACAGATGTCCTGCGTCGCGGCATTGTGATGCGCATTATACTGGGCGTAAGCCTTTGAACGCCATATTGGGTCGTCTTGCGGGAGCGGGCTGATGATCGTCGTTGAGGCTCCGAGATAGCCGAGCGCCCCGATGCCAAGTCCCGTCAGCGCTCCGGTGCCGAGTGTCAGCTTCCGAATAAACCCCATGGTCGTGGCGAGTCGTCAGCCGAGAGAGAGGGAGGGGCTTGAGACAGGAATGGATGCACGAGCAGGGAGAAGCAACCATGAGCGCAAAAACAGAGAAACCCCTCCACCTTCCCCCTTTCTCTTCCTTCCCTCGCGTTCGGCCCCGCTAGAAGCCCAATACGTCATGATCGGATTGGCTGGCATGGGTCGTGTCCGTAATCCAGAAGCGATTCCGCAAGCGGGATCCCGCCAAAATGCGTCCCCTAGCCAACGACCTCGGCCTCCGTCACGTTTGCCCCTTTCCATTTCACCATCCCCACTTCGTCAGACAAGAAAGGCCGCTGGTCGGCTATTGCTCCTATTATTGTGTAGTTTCTCGTCTTCTTCAAGCAGATTTGTGCTTGAAATGAGTCATCAACAGAAGCTCAATGTCTTCCTGATGGACAGAGACCACAAAAACTCGAGGCTTTTGCACACTGTGTCCCAGAGGGGTGGTGAATGGAGAACGACCAACCAGTACGGAGGAGCGTCAGAGTTGTACTTCCCAGAACATATCTTGCTACGGCTATCTTGAAGACACCTGTGGCTCTCATCTAAGGTTCAAATGAAAGGACAAGCGCAAGGCACTGTCACGAGAGCCGTTTTGCCTGTTCTCACTGTTCCGGAATGTCAGCAGACACTGCCAGACAGTGACGCGCTGTGCAGAACGTGCGGGGCACTTCTCCAACTTTCCCCACAGTCCCGCAGCGGCTCGAGAGTGGGTCACCGCGTCCCCACGACTTGAACCGCAGCACTGGACACAACAACGCGACAACAACCACCTGAGCTGAGCCGCCACAGTTTCGCCAATACCCGCTCGCACCACCGCTCAATCACGTCCTTGGAGGGTTCGGATGACCGTATTATCAGGATGGTGGCTAGTCCAGCGCAGCCTCTAGCACACTGAATTTATTGTCGATCATTCGGCCTGCCGTCACGTCAAAGTAGGCACAAACCCCGGCAAAGACAATCCGGGGACGACACCGCGGCGTGCGTTTCATGTACGTTGGAAAATCACCTGCGAGCCAGTGCCTTTATGCGTCGCCTCCACGTACTGACTCCCACCTACATACAGACTGGTGAGAATCGACGGATCCATCCAAGCGAGCGAGACCAATCCACCGGCATTGCACGATCGCGAAGTACCAGCTCTCGCAAGAAAGGGTGGCTCTTTACCCTGCTCTCGACCAGCCGCATCTAGATTGGCTTACATTGCCAGCGAAAAACATAATGGGCTGAGTGCGGTATGTTTGTCGTAAGACGCGGGCCGGAATAGTCTAAAATGCAGGGACAATACGGAATGTGAGCTTGCTTGGATCAACCCCGGCTTTGAGGAAGCTTTTGAAGGCCAAGATGCAGGGTCGTGGGCGCCGTGGCCATGTCAACGAGGGCCACCGACTGCCTGGCCTGCCTATCATGTATGTCTACGGTAAGTGGACTCTGCGAATCACCGGGATGGCAAAACCATGATATACGAGGGTATGATCGTCGGGGCAGCGGATCACCCACGAGAGCCGGAAATGGATACAGGGCTGGCCTGTCTCTCCGGGCGCCAAGAACGACTGCTTACTTATACAAGATAACTCAGGGGTAAGGAAAGGTGCGAAGCGGGCTCTAATGAAGCTCGGCTGTGTCCTGTGGACGACGGTTGTTTCTCCGCTTCACCCTTGTGTTTGTCATGTTGTTGGTCCATCACACAGACGTAGGAAAAAGACCGTTCAATTCTGGCAGAAAAGACCATGCTCGCCTCTGCTATTGCCCATGTGCAGCCAAGACCAGCCCAACATCCCCATGCAAAGCACCCTAATGACCCCGATGTGCTGCCCAGACCAAAAACGCCCAATGAGAATACAACCAGCCCAGCCGCAAAACGCAAACCTGGCAGCGAAGAATAAGTAAAGGGCATATCGAGCGCCTCAAGATCGAGTAATTAGACTGGCATCCCCGCAGCGGCCCGGCTGTGGCGCCGAATCAGATCCGGCATCTCGCCCTCGAGCAGAGTGGCGAAGCAGTCTTCAATGACGCTGCCGTCACTAATATTCTGGGCCCGCGTCCTCCGAAGC